>JGI24806J26614_1000479_pt1 | contig 12336 bp, 12 predicted proteins | sample Kansoi200umMDA_FD_26614 | JGI IMG/M metagenome (IMG submission 26614)
CCTAATTCGACGATTCAAAGCGTATGCAATTATAAGATCATCGAAGAGCGCCGCAAAGGCAAACAGCAGAGTGTACCCGACGGAGAGTGGGTTTTTTACGACAAAAACGGAAATGTCATTAGTCGCGTAGAATACGACGAAGGAAAAAGAAAATAAGCTAATATTTTTTATATTTGTAAGAGCCTATGATTTCTAATATCTATAAAGTTCTTGCTTTATGTCTGGTTACCGTTTTCGTTGCTTGTGGCACTAGCGAAAAGCCTGAGGATATAATATCCGATGAGGAGCACAGCAAACCTTCAATCGAAGAAAGTAAATTCAACGCGCAGAACGTTTTTAATAGTTTGCCCGACCGCAAACTGGTAATGAAACTTATAGAGGATAATAAGATCGAATACAATCCCGATCTGCTCAACGATCCGAATAACGTAAGACAATATGCCGTAGAGAGCAAAAAGGCTGTAAACCTTGGAATTTATGGATCAGATCTTAGCATCGCCAGTTCATTTGATCAGACCCAGGAGAGTATGGTGTTTTTAAAGAGCGTGAATATGCTTGCCGGCCACCTCGGTGTAAACAGTGCATTTGATCAGCGCATGTTTGAGCGGATCGACGCCAACGAAAACAACAAAGACTCCATTCTTGAGATTGTTACGGGGGCTTTCCGCAAGGTGGATGAGATCCTGAAGTACAATAATCGTCCCGCTACATCCGCTGTAATTCTTTCGGGTTGCTGGATCGAGGGCTTGTATGTTTCAAGTCAGTTAGCTCAGACAACCGATACCGAGAGTATCATCAAAACAATCATCCAGCAAAAAGAATCACTCAAGAATCTTATTGTCATGATGGAAGCCGTAACACTTGAAGAAGACGCGAAATATATTCTAAACGACCTGAAAGGTCTTTTTGAGGCATTTGTTGTGGCCGAAACCACTACAAAGTATAACAAAGCGGCTATTACCGGTATATCAGAAAGGATCACCGCGCTGAGAAAGAAGATTGTCTCAACAGGCTAGGTCTTTAACCTTTTTTCTGTTCCTCCCCGATCGCAAGCCCTCCTATTTTTGTACCTTAGTACTATTGCTTTCATGAAAAGGCTCTCCATCTTTTTTCTTCTTTTCTTCCTCTGTTCCAGGACTTTTGCCTCTTACATACTCATTCCTATGGATGAGAGCCAGAAGAACCACCTTAAGGCCTATGGAATTGCTTATTGGTCTTTGAAAGGCGAACTGGAAATCCACTGGTTGCTCAATTACAGAGGAGGAAGTTTTTTGATTCCCAACGCCAAGGCGGTTGCGAACGAGTGCCTGATAAGGGGTGTGAGTTATGAGACAATCTCTGATGCGCAGAAAAATTCGATCCTTGCCGACATTGCCAATCCCGAGGTCAACCAGGATGCAATAAAACTTGAGAAGGCTCCAAGGATCGCGGTTTATTCTCCTAAAGGCAAACAGCCCTGGGATGACGCGGTAACACTGGTGTTACAGTATGCCGAGATCCCTTATGACGTGCTTTATGACGAAGAAATATTTCTTGGTAAACTGAGGGATTACGATTGGCTGCATTTACACCACGAAGATTTCACGGGGCAGTTCGGAAAATTTTATGGAGCATTTCAGAATGCGGCCTGGTACCAGGCTGAGGTGCATGATAACGAGGCTATGGCCAAGAAACTTGGTTTCACAAAGGTCTCACTTATGAAACTACACTCAGCGAAGCAGATCAAAGATTTTGTTTTTATGGGGGGCTTTTTATTTGCCATGTGCAGCGCAACGGATAGTTATGACATAGCTCTGGCAGCCGAAGGAATTGATATTTGTGAGAGTATGTTTGATCACGATCCTGCTGACCGCAACGCGAACAGTAAGATTGATTTCAGCAAGGGTTTTGCGTTTGAAGATTATAAACTCAGCATGAATCCCCTGGAGTATGAGTACTCGACTATCGATACTTACCAGTCGAGAAGGCAGTTCGGGCCCACTCAGAAGACCGATCTCTTTACGTTATTTGAGTTTTCTGCAAAATGGGATCCTGTTCCGACTATGCTTTGCCAGGATCATACCAGTACCATTCAGGGTTTCTGGGGTCAGACAGCGGCATTCGACAAAAAGTACATCAAGAAAAATGTGCTTGTGATGGGAGAAGCCAAAGCCTACAACGAAGCGAGGTACATCCATGGAGATTATGGCAAGGGTACCTGGACGTTTTACAGCGGCCATGACCCGGAGGATTATGAGCACCGGGTGGAAGAGCCGCCAACCGATCTTTCATTGCACCCCAATTCTCCCGGCTACAGGCTCATCCTGAATAATATTTTGTTCCCGGCCGCAAAAAAGAAAAAACAGAAAACCTGAGCTGAGCATTCTTATTTTTACCCCATCAATTTCATCTTAAGAATAATTGTTTCTGCGATCGCGGTGTTTCTTGTCTCAAGATTCCTGCCTGGTGTCCATGTTGACGAATACCTCACCGCACTGTTGGTGGCGGTCGTGCTCGCTTTTTTGAACGCTATTGTAAAGCCAATTCTCACGATACTTACAATACCTATCACGATCTTCACGTTAGGCTTTTTTTTACTGGCAATAAACGCTTTTATGATCCTTCTGGCCGGCAGGCTGGTGGAAGGATTTCACGTGGATGGGTTTTGGACTGCGCTCCTCTTTAGCCTTGTGCTTTCAATTTGCACAGGCATTCTCAATGCGTTGTTTGGGGTGGGCAGAGAGGAAAACTAAACTTTGATTGACAGAGAAGAACTGTCGGCGGTTCCTGCAAAAAAGTTTAAGCTAAAAAGATCGAACCAGACCTTTTCTACTGATCAAACTTATTGTACCCTGCCGGAATCGCAAAATTCGCGTCGTCAGGCGGAGTGCTGGATAACTTCGTCACCTCAAGTTTAGTGAGGAGTTGCCCGGTGGTCAGTTGTTTCTCTTCACTTAAAAATGGCATAGCCCCTTCGGGAAGGTTTTTGATCTGACCGAAATAGATGCTTTGTTTATCCTTGCGATTCCAAAGTTTCACCAGTGGGGCGAAAAAAGTGTATTTAGCGTCTTTCGTGTCGCAGATCCAATAGGTAATTACAGTGTTTTCTTCAGCGTTTTTTACAGTGTATTCGGTGCATTTAACTCCCGCAATTGTTTTGACAGCGGTGCCCTTGATCACCACACATTCGCCCCGGATCACCTGGGGAGTTTCGCTTTTCTGATTACCATAAAGTTTGCGTTTAGGATTCAGAAATTTTACTTCTGCCTTAGGAATATCAAACAGGAAACTGCCCTCTATCACATTGCCCTTCTTGCCGTATTGGTCAAGACGCACCAGCTTATTCTTCACCATGTATATGTTCAAGGTGGTATCCTTTTGTGTGGAATACTTGAACTCGATACTTCCGCTGAAGCCCTGTGCGAGGATTGTTGTTAAACTAAAAAATACAGCAACAAACGTGATGAATTTTTTCATTTTGTCTATTTTAGGATACTAATTTATGTATTTTAGTGCTGAGGGGCCAAAACTGTGGAAAAGAATTCGAAAATACAAGGGCAGGAGGGGGAGGAAATGGCCCGGCATTACCTGGTATCAAAGGGCTACAGTATTCTTGATGTAAACTGGAGATTCGCGAAATATGAGCTCGACATTGTGGCCCAAACCGGCGAAACCATTGTATTTGTGGAGGTAAAGACCCGGAAAAACAATATCTTTGCCGAGCCGGAGATATCCGTCACCAGGAAAAAGCAGGGCTTTCTGATCGCCGCCGCCAACCAATACCTTCTTCAAAAAGATATTGATCTCGAGGCAAGGTTCGATATTATCGCTATCCAAAGCAATAATAATAAACAAAGCGTGAACCACCTGGAAGGCGCATTTTATCCCCTGGCTAAATAAACAACAACATGGCAAAATTCAACAAAGGCTCCGACAGCGGAGAAGGACGAAGAGGCAGAGGCGCAAGACCGGCCAGCGAGGGTTCCGCAGCAGGCGGAGAAAAAAAATCAGGGGGATACAAAGCAAAAAGATCTTTCAGCAAGAACAAAAGTTTCCGCGAAAAAGCGGGAGATAAAAAACCAGGCCGCAGCTTTGGTCGCAGTGACCGTGGGCCTTTTAGACGAGAAGGCGATCGCGACAAACCAGCCCGTAAATTCGGAGAAAGGTCGGAACGCCCGGAGAGAAAATTCGGTGACGAAAAGCCAGGGCGCAAATTTGGAGAAAGATCCGAGCGTCCCGAAAGGAAATTCGATGATAAAAAACCAGCACGCAAATTCGGAGAAAGGTCAGAGCGCCCCGAGAGAAAATTCGGTGACGAAAAACCAGCCCGTAAATTCGGAGAAAAATCGGGGAGACCTGAAAGAAAATTCGACGATAAAAAACCAGCGCGGAAATTCGGAGAAAGATCAGGGCGACCCGATCGCGAAGACAAACCTCGTCGACAAGGCGGAGACCGTGAGCGCCCTTATTTTGACAAGTCGGAACGTGATAGAGAGTCTACTCCAAAAAGATCATTTGAAAAGCGGGACGGTGATGTGCGCCCGGAAAAGCGCGAGGAAAAAAAGGCCTTTTTCGATCGTGATAAACGCCCGGCGAGGGACGAGGCGCCAACTGAGAAAAAGAAACGCTTCAGCAAACCAAGGCCCGGGGATGGCAATTACGAGGAAAGAAGTCTGAAGAGAGTGAAACATGATGAATTGGAAGAAGGAAAGGGATTCTCTAAGGAACGTCGAAGAGATGGATTTGGAGATAAAAAGAGATCTGCTCCGGCACCAAAACCAGCTGCAAATCCAGACGGACTCATCCGCCTCAACAAATATCTTTCAAACGCGGGCATTGCGTCGCGACGTGAGGCAGATACCCTGATCCAAAGCGGGGCTGTGAAAGTTAACGGGGTAGTAATCGATCAGCTAGGGTATAAAATCAAGGCTACAGATAAAGTTACTTATGGTGATGAGGCCGTACGTACAGAGCGTAAAGTTTATCTTCTCCTTAATAAACCAAAAGACTATATCAGCACAGTCGACGACCCGCAGGAACGCAAAACGGTGATGGACCTGATCGCGGGAGCCTGCAGAGAACGATTATATCCCGTTGGGAGACTTGATCGTAATACAACAGGGCTGTTATTGATGACAAATGACGGAGACCTTACTAAAAAGCTGACGCACCCCAAACTCAATATCAAAAAATTGTATCATGTAAGTCTCAATAAAGGCCTGAAGGCCGAGGATTTCAAATCGATCATTGAAGGCGTTGAGTTGGAAGATGGCCTGATCCAGGCCGATGACCTCGCCTTTGTGGGTGAAGGAAAAAAAGAAGTTGGAATTGAGATCCACTCGGGCAGAAATAGGATTATCCGCCGTTTATTTGAGCACCTGGGCTATGATGTATTGAAGCTGGACAGGGTGTCTTTCGCCGGACTAACTAAAAAGGACCTTCCCCGGGGCAAACATCGCTTTCTAACTCCAAAGGAAATAGCCTTTTTGCAGATGTTAGGTTAAAAAACCTTACCTTTAGAGGTCAGGGACATTCATTAACTTCATTTTAACGTATGTGCGGGATAGTAGCATACATCGGGAAGAGAGAGGCTTATCCGATACTCATTAAAGGTTTACAAAGGCTTGAATACCGGGGCTATGACAGCGCCGGGGTAGCCATGATCAATAAAAAGGGCGACCTAAATGTCTATAAACAAAAAGGCAAGGTTACCGATCTCCTCACCTTTGCAAAGGGCCAAGATACAACCGGTAATATCGGTATTGGCCACACACGCTGGGCCACACACGGGGAACCAAACGATGTAAACGCGCATCCGCACTATTCACAAAGCAAGAATCTTGTAATGATCCATAACGGGATCATCGAAAACTATTCAGCGATCAAAGAAGGGCTTAGCAAAAGAGGCCATACTTTTCTTTCTCAGACCGATACCGAGGTTCTTGTTCACCTCATCGAAGATATTCAACTGCACGAAAACATGAAAATGGGCCATGCCGTGCAGGCCGCGCTGAAACAGGTCATTGGCGCTTACGCCATAGTTGTGCTTGATAAAAATGATCCCGATACAATCGTTGCCGCCAAAAAAGGCAGTCCGATGGTGATCGGCATCGGAGCCGACGATTTTTTTATTGCCTCCGACGCGTCACCGATCGTGGAATACACTAAAAATGTAGTTTATCTCGAAGACGAACAAGTGGCGATCCTTCGTCGGGACAAGGAACTGAAGATCCGCAATCTCAAAGACAAGGAAATCACTCCGTATGTTCAGGAGTTAACACTCGAGATCGAGTCGATTGAAAAGGGTGGTTACGATCACTTCATGTTAAAAGAGATCTACGAACAACCACGCTCGGTTCTTGATAGTATGCGCGGACGTCTAAAGGCCAGCGAAGGTTATATCAAGATGGGCGGCATTGATGATCACGAAAAGAAGTTCGAAAAAGCAAAACGTATAGTGTTTATTGCCTGTGGTACTTCATGGCACGCGGGGTTGGTGGCAGAGTATCTGTTTGAAGAACTTGCGCGTGTACCTGTTGAGGTTGAGTATGCATCTGAATTCAGGTACCGTAATCCGATAATATACCCGGATGATATAGTCATTGCCATTTCTCAAAGTGGCGAAACGGCTGACACACTTGCAGCTGTTGAACTCGCGAAATCAAAAGGAGCCACTGTACTAGGCGTTTGTAACGTTGTTGGTTCGTCTATTGCCCGCGCAACACATGGAGGTAGTTATACTCACGCGGGACCGGAGATCGGTGTTGCATCTACGAAGGCGTTTACCGCGCAGGTTACTGTGCTCACACTTATGGCGCTTCATATGGCCAGGGTAAGGGGCACACTCACTGAGAGCCGTTACCGTCAGTTGTTGTATGAGATGGAAGCTATTCCCGGCAAGATCGAAGAGGTTTTGAAACTCAATGATAAGCTTCGCGAGATAGCGTACACATATAAAGACACTCGTAATGCGCTGTACCTTGGTCGCGGGGTGTCATTTCCGGTAGCACTCGAAGGCGCGCTCAAACTTAAGGAGATCTCATATATCCACGCTGAGGGTTATCCGGCGGCAGAAATGAAACATGGCCCTATCGCCCTTATTGACGAGGAGATGCCGGTGTTCGTTATTGCCACCAAAGGAGCCAACTATGAAAAAGTGGTAAGCAATATCCAGGAAGTAAAAGCCAGGAAAGGAAAAATCACCGCGGTAGTTACCTCAGGAGATAAGGAAGTGAAAGCCATGGCCGACTACGTTATCGAAGTGCCTGAAACCGACGAACTGTTGGTTCCCCTGATCGCCGTGATCCCTCTTCAGCTTTTATCTTATCATGTGGCAGTGATGAGGGGCTGTAACGTTGATCAACCACGTAACCTGGCCAAAAGCGTTACCGTGGAATAGCAAAGTTCTTATGATCCGAGGCGCAATCATTCTGATTTTTCTGAATTATTGCGCTTTTCTTTTTTCCCAACAACCGGATTTCACTGCGCACATGGAGTGCAGCCGTAAAAACTATCCGATCCAGATCATCAATAACCACAAGGATTATTTTCATGTACTAAGGTACAACACAGATATCCATGACTTTTCGCTTGAACAAAGGCACAAGCCTGACGGAAGGATACTTGCATTTACGCCCTTCGGTCTGGACAGCATTAATGCACAATGGTTCAACTATGAGAATCTCGAGTACCTCATCTACGAAAAGGGTAACAAACTTTATTTCCTTTTTGAAAAGGAACTGAACACAAAAAAAATGTTATACCTGAAAGTTATTGATAACAAAGGCAGGGCAAGCGGCTTCATTAAAATTGCAGAAGTGGAATATGAATCGTCGATGGCCAGGTTCGACCTTATATTTAAAAGGGCAGGAGACAAAATACTGGCGATCACCAGTCGTGAATACTACGACGGAAGCTCCAGGAAGACTGTTATGTGTTATGATCCTGAAAAACGAAACATGGTCTGGACTAGATCGCTTCCTTTAGAAAATCTTCAAACCGGATACTCGGTAACCTACGAATTGTCAGGCTCCGGAGATCTTTACTATGTTTTACTGAACAAAGAAATTTCTTCATATGAAAGGAAATTCATCAATCCCGGGCAAGTGATGGTTCCTGTTTATCACTATAACTTTTCAACCCTGGTGAGGATATCAGGCGACGAACAAATTACAAGGAGCCGTTTATTGGGAGAAGATCTCACCGCGCTGAACAGCATTTGTATTGTCCCCGGAGATAGTTCAGTAGCGGTAATGATGCATTGTGCGAGACCTGAGAATAGCGAAAGATCGAGAGTGTTTTTCGTTTCGCAGTTCTACAATAAGGATCTTTCTGTAAATATTCGCAACAAGGTGACCCCGCTGGACGCGAGGCTTGATAAGCAACTTACTTTTTATGACGGAACCGATTTTGATCTGCCCGCGGCGAAGGACTATTCTTTTAGAACTATGCTTTGCGACAGCACTTCCTGTTTTACCCTAAGTCAGAGAATTGACGGGACATATTACAAGGAAATGGTTTTGTGGAAAGTAAACCTTGGTTCCGGGGACGTTCTTAACCAGGAAATCCTTCCAAAAAAAACTTACTATTATGAGGAGCTGGCTGTTAAAGCCAGCGTTCAATGCAAGATTTCGGATGGAGTTTTTTACGCTTTTCTGCAGGAGAAAGACGCCAATGCTGAGACAAATACGCGGGACTACAATTACAAGGAATTTAAGGGGGGTTCGGGCGGCGATCTGATTTGTTATCAGATAAGTAAATCTGGCGAGTACAAAAAACGCAGTATTTACGTTAACGACTATTTTAAATGGCAACCGGTGTTATATCAGTCAACACTGAACGAGTGGATGTTCTATCTGCGTAAAGGAAAGCTGGAAACTTTTGCTACCTGGCCGTTGAGTCCTTTTTAGCAGCGGCGCGTTTGCTCTCGAGCTCACTGAGTATTACAAGGGCTTGCTCGTAAGCTAATTTATAAAGCTTGGGATGCCTGGTGTAAAAGGCCAGGGTTGAATCGTATAGTTGCGCGTCTATCCCGTTTTCTCTTAAAGGATCAAATGCATACACCGTGTCGATTCTGGTAACCGGCACCGACTTTATGTTCATATTCGCGGCACTTTCAGCCAGGGCCATGTCGGCGAGGATTTTGCTGAAGCGATCGATTGAAAGGACGTTGGAGGGAATGTCCTCTTCAGTCTCATCTTGCACCTTGCAGGCAAAAAAAGCAGTAACGAACAAAAAAATCAAAATCGCTATTTGTCTACACTTCATCCTTTAGTATTCACAATATAGTTACCTTTTCCGTCAATATTTACTAAGGGCAAAACCTTATTCTGATCAAAATAATTCTGAGCTTGTTTCAGTTTATCCCAGAGTTCTGCGGCATCAGGATTTGAGATCAAGCTGAACTGTTCCTTGTTGTTTACATCAAAGCTGAAAGGAAAAATGTCGACCCTGATGGAAGTTTCGTGGTTCTTGGCTTCCACGGCCAGAACATAGAGCTCTTCAATAGGCCCATCCTGTATTGGTACACAACCGATGGTCACACAATTACCGTGAATCATGATATCCCCACCGAGATCCCTGGCCCGGGATTTCAGCTTGTCGCTCTTGTTAGGATAGCCCACTTTTAACGCCAGGTGATAACTGCTATTTGGCTGAAAAGCGGTCACGTCGTAAAAACCCTCAGGCACTTGTCCGTCACCCTGCTGTCGTTTTGGGCCGGGACCACCGCTACTGGCGCAAATTGGATAGGATTTAATCAACTTGTAATTCTTTTCATTTTTGTTTCTGCCCCAGGCCTCCAGGCGCTTTTCCTGTTTGAAGATCCTGATGTAGAGGCTAAAACTATTGGGGTCGAGCTGTTTACCTTTCAGTAAGTCCTGGAGTTCCTGCCATTTATTGGTATAAGCAGTTTTTACCCTGCTGTATTTTAACTGATTCGCCTTAAATGACTGGGGTTGTTGTTTCGCAGAGCAAAGAAACAGAACTAACAAAAGAGTATTGATAAACTTGATCAGCACGATCGGGGAAATCTGGCACAAGGTACTAATTTTGGTCTGAGACCAATTCCGGCAAAACATGAACGTGATCAAACTATTCAGGAATAAGTATTTTCTCACCGTTGTTGCACTCGTTTTCTGGTTAGTGTTTTTCGACAGGAACGATGTTTTTACTCAATATGAATTGATTCAGAAATGCGAGAAGCTGGAAAAGGACAAGTTATACTATCTGAAGGAGATCGAAAATAACAAAGCCAACCTGAACGACATTAAGACCAATAAAAAGAGTCTGGAGACTTTTGCCCGTGAAAAATACCTGATGAAAAAAGAAAACGAAGACGTTTTTGTCTTCGTTGCGAAATAACCTAGGGCTGTTTTCTTATTGCCTGATCCTTAGCTTCCACTTCACTGGCAAGCGTTTCAAGATCCCTGTCGAAGAAATACAAACCGCCTTTATCGTCCCCGATCAATTTCAGTTTGTCGACGATCTGCCTGGCGAGTGCCTCTTCTTCAATTTGTTCACTTACATACCACTGAAGAAAATTATGTGTCGTGTAATCTTTTTCTTTGAGAGTAGCATCAACCAGTCCATTGATATCCGCGGTTACACTCATCTCGTGTTTTAAGATCTCTTCAAAAACCGCCTTTACCGACTTAAATGTAGTGGGAGGCTGTTTGAGCGAAGGCACCACACCATGTCCACCGCGCTCGTTCACAAATTTGATGAGCTTTAACATGTGCAAACGCTCCTCATCTGAATGATGATACAAAAATGATGATACGCCGTTTAAGCCCTGGGTTTCGGCCCAGCTTGCCATGGAGAGATAATATTGAGATGAGAAACCTTCAAGTTCGATCTGCTTGTTTAGTGATTTGCTGAGTTGGGGAGATAACATGGGGATTTTTTTTACAAATATAAATAATTTAAAATGGCGGCACCTCTTGCCTTAATTACCCTTTGCAGTGGAAAAAGCCTTTAAACCCTTGTCAAGCCAATGAATGTATTTCTTGATGTCCGGGTCATAGCTGCTTGAGTCACTATACCGTTTCTCTTCAGCATCTATGATCCAGTACTGGGGCTGCGTGCTTGATTGATATTTGGTGTTCTGGAGATGGCTCCAGCGGTTTCCGACAGTGCGAAGCGTGCGATTTGAACCATTCCAGCTTACTTCCTTTTGTAGCTGATCGGGCAGGCTTTTTTTATCATCAACATACAACGACACAAGCACAAAATCTTCAGATAGTTTTCTTTTCACGTCAGGATCACTCCACACCTGATTTTCCATTTTGCGACAATTAACGCAAGCCCAACCGGTGAAGTCCAGCATGAGGGGTTTCTTTTTTTCCTTGGCATAAGCAAGGGCCTGGTAATAGTCATCAAAGGCCGGTATGCCATGAGGTCCACGATGCGCATTTTCGGCAAGGTCAGTTTCGCCCGCCTTACCACTACTACCTCCCACCATCTCCCGTCCGCCGAAACCTTCAGGCGCCTCGCTGTAAAAATCAGGAGGAGGGAATCCGCTGATGAGCTTAAGAGGGGCTCCCCATAAGCCGGGAACGAGATAAAAAGTAAAAGAAAATACAATGATCGCAAACAACAACCTGCCCACGGGCACATGTTTCATATCACTATCGTGCGCCATTCTGAACCAGCCCATTAGATAGGCACCGAGCAGTGCGAATATGACGATCCAGGTCACCAAGAACAATTCTCTTGTTATAATATGTTTCTGTAACACGAGATCGGCGTTGCTAAGGAATTTCATGGCGAGCGCGAGCTCAAGGAAGCCCAGCACCACTTTTACCGCATTGAGCCAGCCGCCAGACTTGGGTAAAGAATTAAGCCAACCCGGGAACGCAGCAAACAATCCAAATGGCAAAGCCAGTGCCAATGAAAATCCAAACATCCCAAAGAACGGTCCGGCCAGTGCCTTTGTTGAAGCCGCCTGTACCAGTAAGGTGCCAATGATAGGCCCGGTACACGAAAATGAAACGAGGCCAAGTGTGAATGCCATAAAGAAAATTCCGACTAGTCCGCCTTTATCACTTTTTGCATCAATCTTATTTACAAATGAAGAGGGGAGCGTTATCTCGAATGCACCGAGGAATGAAATTGCGAACACAACAAGTAGCACGAAGAATGCCAGGTTAAACCAGGCGTTGGTGGCCAAATCGTTTACTGCATCTGCCCCGAAGATAACAGTAACTCCAAGACCTAAAGTGATATAAATTGCAATGATCGAGATGCCATAAATAAGCGCATTTCGGATGCCGGCAACTTTTGTCTTGCTTTGTTTAATAAAAAAACTAACGGTCATTGGGATCATTGGGAATACACATGGTGTAAGCAGCGCTAACA
>JGI24806J26614_1000480_pt1 | contig 12336 bp, 9 predicted proteins | sample Kansoi200umMDA_FD_26614 | JGI IMG/M metagenome (IMG submission 26614)
AATAAGAACAAACCACTGGCTGGTGTTAGTATAGTTTTAAAAAATACATATGATGGCGCTACTTCGGATTCATCCGGCAATTTCAGTTTTACAACTACCGAAAAAGGGGAGCAGGTGATCGAAGCTTCATCGTCCGGCTATCGCTCTTTTGAACAAAAGATAAGCATCGCAGGTTCTGATATTACAATTTCTATTACTTTAAAAGAATTGATCACAGAGCTTAAAGCTGTTGTAATTACTGCCGGTTCTTTTGAAGCAAGTGATAAAAAGAAAGGTGCAGTACTAACAGATATTGATGTGGTAACAACACCAAGTGCCAATGGCGACGTAACAGCAGCTTTTAAATCTTTACCCGGCGCACAACAGGTAGGAGAAAGCGAAGGGTTATTTGTAAGAGGAGGAACGGCAACTGAGAGCAAGATCTTTATTGACGGTACGCAGGTGAATAACTTTTTTTATAGTGGCACTCCCGGTATTGCACAACGCGGAAGATTCAATCCATTTTTGTTTAAAGGCACAGTATTCAGCACAGGCGGTTATTCTGCTTTATACGGCCAGGCTTTATCATCAGCGTTGATCCTGGAAAGCAAGGACCTTCCGGAAAAAAGCGAAGCCGATCTTGGTATAAGCGTAGTAGGTATTGGGGGTGGACTTCAGCATTTGGCAAAAGATAAAAAAAGCAGCTGGGGATTCAGCGGCAATTATACTAATCTTTGGCTGGCATTTAATGTAATCAAACAAAGGCTGGATTATTTTAAGATACCGGTAATAATCGACGGCGATGCCAATTTTCGTTTTAAAACGAAGGGCGGAGGTATGGTAAAATTATATTCTTATATGAGTAAGACCAATGTGGGGAGCCGCACTGCCGATATCGATTCTGTTATATTGAAAGATGCTTTTACATTGCAGAATTTTAACCAGTACCATAATATCAACTGGAAACAGCCTTTAAAAAATAAATGGAAGCTCAATGCAGGTATTTCTTTCAGCAGCAATAAAGATGATATTGATAATGAATTGCAGGATGCCAATAATATAAAACAAGTGATCACTACGCCTATGTTTTATGCCTATAAAAATTTCTCCCTGGCCACCAAAGGAAATTATGTACAAAACAGGATCATGCTGGATAAAAAACTAAGTGGTTTAAGCGCCATTCGTTTTGGAACAGAATTAAGCATCAGCAATGAAAAGTCGGCCTATACTTTATATGACGGCACAAAATATAACGAAACAATAAAGGAAACGATGGTGGCTGTATTTGGTGAATCAGATATCTATATCACCAATTCACTGGCGGCAAAACTTGGGGTGCGTACTGAGCATTCGGAGCTGCTGGACAAATGGAATATAGCACCAAGGGCATCATTAGCTTACCAGGTGGGCAAGTATAGCTCTGCGGGTTTTGCTTATGGGGTTTTTTATCAAAATCCAGAAAGAAAATATTTGCCTACCAGCAGCCTCCTTAATTTTTCAAAGGCAGCACATTATATCCTCCAGTACCAGATGTTGACGGGCCAGCAAACATTGCGGGTGGAATTGTTTTATAAAAAATATGACGACCTGTATAAGACTGGCTACACCGTTAACAGCCGCGAAGCAGCAACAAACAACAACGGTAATGGTTATGCAAAAGGCTTTGAAGTTTTCTGGAGAGATAAAAAGTCTATTAAAAATGTTGATTACTGGATATCTTATTCTTATTTAGATACCAAGAGGGATTTTTTAAATTTCCCCTCGCTGATACAACCTTCATTTGCTGCAAAACATACCGCGGCATTAGTTTTCAAAAAATTTATCCTTCCATGGAAAACACAATTTAACCTCAGCTATAATTTTGCTACGGGCAGGCCTTATTACAGGATTGCTTACGACAATGCCCAAGGCAAAAACGTGTTTACGGATATGGGTAAAACTATTAATTATAACAGTTGCAGCTTTAGTGTAAATTACCTGCCCACTATTGGCCGAAAAGACACGAAGAACTTTGCTGTATGGGTACTGGGCATTAATAATGTATTTGGCCAGAACCAGGTGTATACTTACAACTATTCTAATGACGGCAGCAGGAAAGAAGCCGTTACGCCACCGAGTAAACGATTTGTATTTATTGGTTGTTTCTTAAGCTTTGGTACCGACAGAACGCAGGATGCAATCAATAATAATTTATAACAACATTAAAGTATAGCCATTACTTTCTTTATTAAAAAAATAAAAACTTAAACCATGTCACATCACCACCAACCGGCTCCCGAAGGTAAAGACCCCGAACTTTGGGAGATCGCTCAAAAACGCGCCAGTTTTAGAAATCATTTTATTACGTACGTAATTATCAATGCATTTTTATGGGGTGTCTGGTTTTTTACGGGCAACCATCATAAAAGCTTCGATATTATAGACGGATGGGATGACCATAATTACCCATGGCCAATTTGGACAACATTGGGCTGGGGTATCGGGCTGGCATTTCATTTTGCAAATGCCTATGTCTTCCCAAAATCAAACTCTGTTGAAAGAGAATATCAAAAATTAAAAAATCAACAAAACAAATAAATCAAAACCATTAAAAATACAAAAATGAAAAAGTTAATTATTGTTACTGTATTATCATCACTTTCTTTTTTATCTTTTAGCCAGAGTGATAAATATGTTGCGGCCATGAAAAATAATTTGGCAGCTATTGATACCAGTTTTAAGAACCCTGCTAACCTTTTAGCACTTGCCAATAATTTTGAACGCATTGCAACAGCAGAAAAGAACCAGTGGCTGCCTTATTATTATGCAGCATTCTGCCAGGTGAATTACGGTTTTATGGAACAGAACAAAGATAAAGTTGACGTGATCGCAGATAAAGCCACCGATTATATCAATAAAGCTGATTCTTTAATGCCCAACAATTCCGAGATATCCTGCATTAAAAGTATGATCGCAAGCTGCCACATGATGGTAAACCCTATGCAGCGCTGGCAGGAATATGGAGAAGAAAGCAATGGCAATATGGAAAAAGCAATGCAGCAGGATCCAACTAATCCAAGGCCATATTATTTAAAAGGCCAGGGTTTAAAATATACTCCCGAACAATTTGGCGGTGGCTGCAAAACTGCAAAACCTGCATTGCAAACTGCATTGGACAAATATGCAGCATTCAAACCAGCAAGTGAATTGCATCCTAACTGGGGCAAAGCACAGGTAGAAGGACTGATCAAAAGTTGTAATTGATTTGGTTTAGGGTTTAGATGTTTAGGGTTTAGTTTGTCTAAACATGAAGCGTCTAAACCCCTAAACTCCTAAACGCTAAACCTAACAAAAATGGAAAAGGAAAATTTTTCTCCGCAGGAAAGCCTTGAGTTGATCCAATCGATGATCATCAAGGCCCGCAGGGATATGAGCGATAACAGCCAATATTTTTTACTTTGGGGCTGGGTAACTTTTATTGCCTGCACCGGTCAGTTTATCCTGAAAAATATAATTCATTATGAAAAACATTACCTGGTTTGGTGGCTGGTGATCCCTGCAGCAATTATGAGTATTTATATGGGGATAAAGGAAAAGAAGAAAAGAGAAGCTGCTACATATGTCGGTGATAGTATGAAATACTTATGGATGGGGATGGGGACCAGTTTTTTTGTATTAAGCATGATCCTGAGTAAAATGGGATGGGATACTAATATCTTTCCATTTTTTATTTTGCTTTATGGATTAGGTACATTTATTTCAGGTAAGCTGCTCCAGTTTAAACCATTGGTATTTGGCGGGCTGGCTGCATGGGCGCTTGATATTACTTCGGTTTATTTTAATTATGATTACCAAATGCTGTTTGCAGCAGCGGCCATACTTATCAGTTATATTATTCCTGCGTATATGTTACGGAGCAAAAACAGGTCAACAATTAATTAATTTTTATGAGTGAAGCAGAAAACACTATGACAGAAACCGAAAGCCTTAAGCTCATCAATGAAATGATCGGTAAGGCTAAACGCAGCTATATCACTACCGGCGCGGCATCAATTGTATGGGGCATACTAATTGTGCTATGCAGTTTATTGACCTGGTACCAGGTATATACCAAACATCCTTTTGATTTTGATGTTTGGTTACTGGTGTTCATAGCGGTGATACCCCAAATCTATTTTTCTGTTAAAGAAAAGCAGAAGAAAAAATTTGTGAGCCACGATGAACGTACGATGACCTATTTATGGACCACATTCGGTATTTGTATTACGATGCTTTCTTTTTACGATAGTAAATTCAATCCAAATAGTGCCACTACTCTTTTTATGCTTATGTATGGCATCCCTACTTTTATTACAGGAGGGGTTTTTAAATTTAAGCCAATGATATTTGGCGGGCTTATCTGCTGGGTATTGAGCATAGCTTCCATGTACACTGATTTTGCTGTTGATATGTTATTCATGGCCGCGTGTGGTTTATTCGCCTGGTTAATTCCCGGGATCATTTTATGGAGAAGGTATAAAAAACAACAAGCCTGCTGATGTTCAAAGAACTTGATCCCATATTACATTCGCAATTGCGGTTGGCAGTTATCAGTTTGCTGATAAGCGTTAAAGAAGCGGAGTTTACTTTTCTCAAAGAAAAAACAAATTCCACTGCGGGTAACCTAAGCGTGCAGATCAATAAATTAAAAGACGCAGGTTATATTGATGTCACCAAACAATTCAGCAATAATTATCCTCAAACCATTTGTAAGATCACCAGCAAGGGTGTAGATGCTTTTGAAGAATATGTAAAAGCCCTGCAATCTTATATGAATCCCAATGGGAAATAAAAAAGCTCCTTCCTTTTCGGGAAAGAGCCTTTTATCTGTGCTTGGTTATCAAAACATCTTATTTCCTGATCAATAATTTTGAAACGAAAGTCTCATTATTTGAAGTTAAGCGTATGGTATAGTAACCTTCGCTTAATGAAGTAATATTATTTAGCGCAATGCTGTTAGTACCGGTAAGCAATGTTGCCTGCTGCTTCAATACAATTTTTCCGGAAGCATCATATATTGCAATATCACCAGCGCCGGCTTTGGCAGCTACGACTTTTATTTGAGCAGTTGTACTTGATGGATTGGGTGAAACGGTCATTTCACTTCCTTTAGGCCCGGTAATTTTTATGATAACCGTATTGGTCAGCTTCATACTATGATCGAGGTCGGAGATCCTTATCCTGTAATAAACATATTTTGAATTGATCGTTGCAATGTTATCCGTAAAACTGTATTGCTGCATGGAAGTTAAATTATTAGCCTTTACATTTCCTGCCACTTCAAAGATCACACCGTCAACACTTCTTTGAATCTCGTAACTGTCAAGGTTATTTTCCTGCAGGCTCGTCCAGCTGATAGCAGCTTTACCACCGTTGTAATTAGCAGCAAAATTGATCAGTGAAACTGGTAAAGGCCCTCCTGTTGGCAGATTGAAGCATCCCAAACGAACACCATAATCTCTTACAGGTTGCATATTGATGTTTGCACAACTGGCATCCGGCGCTTTATAGTCATAACCCAGGCGGAATGATATTTCTGTTAGGCGGCGGATGTAAACAGATTTCTCTACCAGTTCATTGCAACCCGCCAGGCCGGATTTTTCTGCTGCATTGCCGTAAGTCAGCTGCCATCCATTATTATAGCCGCCATTGGTTAATACTGTTCCGGAAGCAGTATAATTCATTGGGTCCATACCATCGGATTTAATAAAACCGGTTTCTTTAAACCAGCCATTATTTCCAACTGCGGATCCATCCATATCGAAATTCAAAAAGTTAAGGTTTACAACAGACATCTCCGTTCCTGCTGCAGGGGTAGTATTACCGTTACTATGTGTATATAATTTAATGGTGAACTCAACATAACCCGAACGGTTAGCACAGGAAAGTTTTTGGTCGGGTGCTATACGCGGCGAAAACAATGCAGCACCGCTTCCTGTTACGCCGCTTTCATTGGCAATACCATCATCATCAATAGCGGTATTACCATTGATGGCCATGGTAGCATTCACAATAGCATCGATCGATACTACTGCATCTAAACCCAATAAGGGGATCGCATTGCTGAATTTATATTTTGAGCCTACCGATAAAGGGCTTCCCGTTCCGTTGAGCTGCACGGCATTCCTGAAATCAGAACTGATAGAAGTAGCCGGATCACATACATTAAAACCTGAAGTAGTACAGGTTTGTGCAAATGAAATACATGTAAAAATTAAGACAGGTAAAAGGGTAAAAATCTTTTTCATCCTGGTGATTTTCAAATTATTTATTGATCGAGGTTAAGCAAAACAATAAGCGTTGGAAGATCACAGGTAGTGGATAAATAAAGCCATTTCAAAATATAATGTATTACCATTATTATTGAAACATACAAATAAATTAAACTATGGGAATGCGTGGTTTAATCAAGAATACGGGTAAGTGGGTAAGCTGTAACAAACATAGGTTGTTTTTTTGTGCTAAGCAAGTTTTTCCAATATTTTTTTGAAAGGCTACTGTACTTTTGCGAACAATAAGCTATAATATCCGTTTACCTTTACTTATATTTTAAACTATGCCGGCAATACTCAGTGTTAAACATCTTTCCAAAAGATTTAAAGACCTGGTAGCAGTGGATGACCTTTCATTTACTGTTAATGAAGCCGATGTGTATGGCTTCCTTGGCCAGAACGGCGCAGGAAAATCCACTACCATAAGAATGTTGCTGTCGCTTGTAAAACCAAGCTCAGGCGAGATAAATATTTTTGGCAAGGATCTTTTCACGCATCGCAGCGAAATATTGCAACAAACAGGCGCTATTATTGAAAAACCCGACCTGTATAAATACCTTTCCGCTTACCAGAACATTTACCTGTTTGCCAAAATGAGCGGCATAAAAGTTACGCGGCAACTGCTCATGGAGCAATTAGAAATGGTGGGCCTTGCAGAAAGGGCACACAGCAAAGTAAAAACTTTTAGCCAGGGAATGAAACAGCGTTTAGGCATAGCTGTGGCATTGGTGCATAACCCAAGGCTCATCATCCTGGACGAGCCTACCAATGGCCTGGACCCGCAGGGTATTGCTGACATGCGTAACCTTATTTTGCAACTCAGTAAAAAAATGGGCAAGACCGTCGTAGTATCTTCCCATCTTTTAAGCGAGATAGAGATCATCGCCAACAGGATATTGATCATCAATAATGGAAAAAAAGTGGTGGAAGGCAATGCAGCAGACCTGCTTGATCCTGCGAAGACCATAGTAAGGATAACTACGCTTAATGATACAGAAGCATCGGAGCAATTGCTCCGCTCTTCCTGGAAAGACCGTATGATTAGTGGCCGGGAGATTTCATTGACTATTAATAAAAATGATATCCCTGTACTTACAGCCGACCTGGTAGCAATGGGTATAGCAGTATTATCAATAAACCCCCAGCATTCCCTTGAAAATTATTTTTTATCACTTACTAATCAACCCGGGCATGTGGAAACTTTTTCAAATTGAAGTGTTTAAAATATTCCGTAAGCCAAGAACTTATTTGGCATTCGGTATCATTACCGGTTTTATCTTTTTAATTCAATTGGGTTTATTGGTAAACGGTAAGGAATTTTTAAGTTTCATGATGGGGAGTGTGAATGATATGATGGATGTAGATTATAAATCGGTAATCAATGGGTATTGGGTTTGTTTTGCTATTTTAAATTTGCTGCTTATTCATGTACCAATATTGGTGGCGTTGGTTGCTGGAGACATTGTTTCGGGAGAAGCGAGCATGGGCACATTGCGTTTGCTGGCCGCTAAACCTGTCAGCCGTACGCAGATCATTTTAGCCAAATTCTTTGCATCGGCAGTATATGTTTTTTTGATGCTGGTATGGATAGCATTTATTTCATTGTTCCTAAGCCTTTTAATTTTTGGGTCCGATAATTTAATGGTGGCAAAAATAAATGACTTGCGGATCATTGAATCCGGTGACGTGATGTGGCGGTATTTTTGCGCCTTTGGCTTTGCTTTTATTGCGATGCTTGTAGTAGCGGCGTTGTCGTTACTGCTGTCTACACTTTCTGAAAATTCCATTGGGCCAATTGTAGCCACGGTGGGCATTGTAATATTATGTACCCTTATCAGCGAAATGGAAATACCTATCTATCAAAAATACATACGGCCTTATTTATTCACTTCCTACATGCTGGGATGGAAAGGCTTTTTTTATATTAATTTCAATGAAGACAATCAAACCATAAAAGGCTCCATGGAGAACTTGCCCGCCGTATTAAAAAGTATAGCAGCATTGGTTACTTATATTGTACTGTTTGTAACCGCATCGGTAGTGATCTTTAAAAAGAAGGATATCTTATCATAAAATGAGACAAATACATTTACATATAATAGCATGGGCTTTGTGCAGCCCGGTATTGGCAAAGGCACAGGACGTAAACCTATTGGTACAAAAAGTAAAGGCAAAGCTGGATAAGGTTAACGATTACGAAGCAAGTGGTAAAATGAAGACCAACGTCAGCTTTTTGAAGGTGCCCATTGCTTCTATAAAGATGTTTTATAAAAAGCCCAATAAGATGAAGATCAAAAATGAAAAGGGGTTTTCATTTATACCGAAGGGTGCTGTAAACATTAATATGGGCAATAGCTTAGGCAATGGAAAATACAGTATACTGGATGCAGGAACGGATAAAATAAATGGTACTGTGGTGAGAGTGGTTAAATTATTACCGGAAGATGATAACGCAGATGTTGTTTTATCTACATTATATATAGATGAGGCTAACCTGGTGATCCGCAAAGCAAAAACCACCACAAGGGAAAACGGCAGCTACGAACTGGAAATGATTTATGGAAAATACACCGAGTTTGGCTTGCCGGATAAAATTGTATTCTCTTTTAATACCAAAGATTATAAATTACCCAAGGGCGTTAGTTTTGATTTTGATGATGGCAGCGATAATAAAAAAGCTGAAGACAAAGCCAAAAACAAAAAGGGAAGAGCCGAAATATCTATTAGTAGCTATAGCATTAATAAAGGTATCGCTGATGCTGTTTTTCAATAAACGCAATTACCGGTAATTAGGTACGGTACAGCTTATCAACTTTTCTTTAAAGTGACCGCTTTAAATTTTATAAAAAACTCCCGGGGCTTTTAAACCTCCGGGAGTTTTTATTTAAAAATACCAGTTACAAATAATCCTTATTCAGTAACAGTTATAGTTTTTGGAATTGAGTTTTTACATCAAAATTAGTTCCTGAAACACGTAAGTAGTATGTACCTGCTGCCAGGCGCTTAATGCTTATCGGAAGGTCATTGTTTCCTTTTTTCAGCAAAGTATTGCCATACATAATGCTTCTGCCGGTATTATCGATGATCTGCCAAACCGCGTTACCGGTTACAGGTGATACTATCGATGCTTTCAGCTCATTTAATGCAGGATTAGGCGATACCGTTATTGTTCCTTTTGTTACAGGTAATGTAATGCTGATGGTATTTGTATACTTATATGAACCGTTTATATCAGCAACTTTCAACCTGTAGTAAAGTACTGTTACTCCCTGGTTAGCTGCATCAGCATCAGTAAATGTATAATCACGGGAGCTGCTGGTATTACCACTTGCTGCAACAGATCCTATACCATTGAAATTAGTGCCATCAATACTTCTTTCCACTGCAAAATGCGAAGTATTAATTTCATTGTCGGTTTTCCATTTAAGCAATGTTGTAGTATTGTTTTGTAATGAACCGGTAAAAGTTATCAGGTCCAATGGCAATACCACGTTATTTTCAGCAAAATAAAAACTGGAAAAACTTGAAACGTTCACCTGCAAAACATACCCGGCAGGTCCCTGCTGCATATCGGCAGGNACACCGGTATTGGTGGGGTTTAGCTGCGTGGTGGCAGTACTTATCGCTGTTGCACTACATGGATCACTGTTTTTTAAAACCTTTAACTGGTTGATATTGGTTAACGCGGTTACTGGGTCATTAACAAAATCATCAAATTCGGTTTTGGTAATATAAAGCCTCACTTTTACAGGAGTTCCGTAAGGTCCATTGATGGAAGGTGTGATGGTGATATTCCTGTCAAGATAAGGAACACCCCCTTTATACCTTATAGAACCAGGTGATTTTCTATAAAAAGATGAAGTAACTACACCAAGGTCCTGGCCCATGGCATTTATTTCAGCCATTATGTTTCCGTCTGGGCCGGTAATGGGTACCCATAAATTAGTATTACCGTTTGCAGCATTTATGGTAACAGTTGTACCGGTATTGCAGCTATTTGCAGTGCCATCTGTAACATCAATAGATTTTGAAATAGTACTTCCATTTACTGCTGTTCCATCTCCCGCATAACCTAAAAATTCATAGCGTACAATACAGCCTGCACAAGCGGGAACAGTAGGTGTTGGGTTGCCAACTGTTGCAGCAGAAGAAGCCGGACTTTTATCCATTGCTAAGTAAATATCTCTTCCATCCGGTGAAAAAGCCATGTCCCTGTATCGGTTGGTACTTTGAAAATAAGTTGCTGTATCAGCGCCGGCAGTAGGTATAACTGCGGTACCGGCTGCATTTAGTTTTAATCTAATGGCTCTTCCCCATTTTAAACCGGCCGCCAACAAAGCATTTTTCCAGCCAGGTATATAATTGTTTGTGTAAAGGCCTAAACCAGACCATGCTTCTGAATACCAGCCGGCATTACCAGGGGTTGTGGCAGCACTCCAAATTGAGTTAACAGAACCCGCACCTGACATTGGACCGGGGTAAGCGCAAAATATGGGATCTTTATAGGCGCCATACAAGGCTGCGTTTAGGTTAATGGTGTTCATATTTGTTACTTCATTACCAATTGGCTGGCAGGCACCAACAGCGGCTGCCTGTCCCTTAACAGTATAAGTAGCATCAGTGTAGCCATATGGCACCCCTGCGCTAATACTCGTACTTAACCCTGGTGTTGTAGTGCCATTATAATTGCCATCTGCATATCCTATTATTAGTGGGTGCCCATAATTTTTAAAACCTTCAATAATATTAATTTCATCATCGCTAAATGCACCATGGGATGCTCCATATAAAATATGCAGAGTGGGATTATAAGCAAAGCCCTGGTTATTTCTTATACCAGTACTCCATACCGCACTTTTGCCAACAATTGGCGCTACATTGTTATATGGATTTGAAGCTGGTATCCACATTTGGTTACCTGTGCCTGAACAAGTATCGTCCAGTGCAAAACGTAATATCTTTCCTTCGTAAGAATCAATTCTCTGTGCTTTATTAGGGCGGGTTACATTGGCAGAAGTTGGAAACTGCTGTCCTGCACCCATGTCGCCTGCGGCATAAAATAAATAGTAATCAGAACCGCCTTGTGTTGCAGGGGCAATAATCATTCTTTGGGAGTTATGATCACCGCTGCCGGGAATAGTATCGCATATAGATACCGGTGATTCTAACCGGTTGGTACTTGGGTTATAATCAAACCGGACAATCCTGTTGGTATAAGCAATACCCGATATCCATGTATGCACATACGAAACGTAAACATAATTTTGGCCGCCTGGTGCTCCTGTAAAGTTCGGATGTAGTGCTAATCCCGCAAAACCTCCCTGTGGGTTATGTGCTGCAATATCAAATTGCATATTAAATGGCTGATCAGCTACTGGTAAAAATGTACTATTCTGAGAAATATCAAGTACCACCTGCTTAGCACCGGTAACAGGGTTCATTCTGTTTACCTTATAACCTTTTGCTTCCGTGATCCATAAATAACCATCTTGTCCGTATGTAATTTCCCATGGATCTGCAAGTATATTGGCAGGTGATAGTACTGTTTGCCTGTACACTTCATTCATTTTACCGGCAGTAATATTTGCTCTTGAAGGAGATGATACGAGGATACTGAAGTCATTACCGGCTCCCACAGCAGGTGTAGTAACATACGCAGCAGATGAATACACTCTTACATAGTATTGCGTAGATGGGAGTAAACCACCCGTTATAGTTATTTCTTCCTGGCCACAGGCAATACTGGTTAAAGCGCCGCAAGAACCAGAATAAAGCTGTAACATGGCACCATTTGCTTTTAATAAAGCACCGGGCGTTAAACTAATACTGGCATATGTTTGAGTGGCACTGGTAGTAAATTTGTACCAAACATCATCATCCGGTGTACCAGTAGCACAGCCAGCAGTTTCGGCACTTGCGGTTGCATTTTGTACAGTGCCTGCTCCATTTGCAGTGCCAACAGTTAGCGTAACAGCTCCTGCACAATTATCATTGGCTGGTACGGCCGTATAGGAAACGCAAACACTAAAGCCCCAGTTAGCAGTGGTACCCCCGGTTGCAGTTCCTG
>JGI24806J26614_1000481_pt1 | contig 12333 bp, 5 predicted proteins | sample Kansoi200umMDA_FD_26614 | JGI IMG/M metagenome (IMG submission 26614)
TTTTTTATGGTCATTATGCCCAGGATTACCCAGGCAATCGGCGTAAAAATTTATCCTTCCCCATCTAAAATAGAATTTGCTGATGCCATTGCTGCCGACATTCATAAACAGGGCGATAGCCACAATCCTGATGATCAGCACTATGCTACCCTAAAAGATTCCCTTCTCCAACGGTATGGCGTAGATGACGTTAAAAAGCTGCCTTTTAATTATGGTGGCTATATCATGGCAGAAAACGAAAAAATTACCTCAAAAATTTACAGCAACCATCAAAAGGAACTGAATAAAATTTTTGAGAAGCAGAATAGCATCACCACAGCAGCAGGTTTCTTAAATCCCTATTTATCACTCAAGCATATTTCGATGGCTTTAACGGCCACTGATTTTAGAACCTTTGTTGATTTTCAGCAGCAGGCAGAAACCTATCGCTATCAGCTGGCGCAAAAGATGAATAAACTACAAATTGATAAGATCAGCAATATTACGCCGGGAGAAAAAGAGAAACCTCTGGCTATTAGCAAGGCAAACTGGGCAGAACAACCTGATTTTAATTACCAGTTTGTTAAGTTGGGTAATACCATAACGAACGAGTTATTGCCCCTAAGTTCTTTAACCTTTTGGTTACTGGGCATACTCTTGCTGCTCCAATACGCTACCAGGTGGATTAAAACGATATAGCGATTAAAGATGAAAAAAAGTATATATAACCTCGAATTTAAACTGTTTTTCAGAAACAGCTCCTCATGGATCGGCATCATTGTATTGCTGATCACAGGTTTTGCCGGCCTGTATTTCGGCAAAACATTTATGGCCAACCAACAGGCTGTAATTGAAAAAGCAGCCATACTCCAAAAGAAAAATACCCTCAGCAATATTGATCATTTTGGTCAGGATATCGGACTGCTATTTTACCACAATAAGTTTTCGGTGGCTAATACACCCAATCCCTGGGCTGCTTTTGCCAACGGGCAACGTGATATTAACCCCTATTTAATTTCCGTAAGCATGCTGGGGCTTGAAGGTCAGCTTTACGATACCGACATTAACAACCCTGTCAGCTTACTTTTGGGCAATATGGATCTGAGTTTCGTATTCATCTTTTTATTTCCCCTGGTGATTATTGCCTTTACTTATAACCTGCTTTCGGAGCAAAAAGAAAGCGGGATTTGGTCGTTGCTGAGGGTACAAACCAGGCAGACACTTCAGGTGATATGGCAAAAATTTTTGGTTAGAATGGCCGTGATCTTTGCTGTTGCCTTGTTACTGCTGTTTATCGCCCTATTTTATTTACAGTTACCAGTAGATTTTTCCTTTTTATCAGTTTCTGCATTACTCCTGTTTTATCTGGCCTTTTGGTTTGCAGTTTCATTTTTTGTTATTTCATTAGCAAAATCATCGAGCTTTAATGCATCGGCATTAGTTGCCGTTTGGGTACTCATCTGTATTGTAATCCCGGCATCACTCAATCTTTTTTTAACCCGGAAGTACCCGGTACCGGAAGCTTTGCAGCATGTCATTAACCAGCGCGAGGGTTATCACGAAAAATGGGATATGGCTAAAGCAACAACCATGAAGCCGTTTTTCGAACATTACCCGGAGCTGAAGAAATACCCTTTTCCAAAAGACAAAACCTTCAGCTGGTTCTGGTATTATGCCATGCAGCAAATGGGCGATGATCAGGCGGCTGAAAGCAGGTTAGCGATTGAAAATAAACTGGCTTTACGGCAACGTTTTACCAGCAGGCTTGCATTTTTCTTTCCCACCATACAAACCCAATTGGGCATTAATAAAATGGCTGAATCAGATCTCCATACTCATCTCGATTTTCAACAGGCGGTTAGAAAATATCATGAACAAATCCGCTTACATTTTTACCCGGCTATTTTTCTGAATAAAACGGTTGACAGTACAGATATTAAAGATTATAAACTGGAAAAATATCGTCCGCAGCAAAAGCCATCAATAGGCGTAAATCTCCTTTCCATATCGCTATTTACAGTAATCCTGGCAGGCATAACAGCCATTAACTTTAAAAATCAGGAGCAATTTTAGCATATTGTAGTTAAAACCATATAAAAATGGTCTGTGTTTACATGGGCCATTTTTTATCATAAAACCGTTTATAAGTTACAACTATTGAGTAAGCGATGGCTTATTAGCTGAAACAAGCGGGCCTGGAATGGCCAAAAATAAAGAATTAAACGTTTCGGGATAATTTTAAATATTTTGCTTTTTAGAAAATGAGCGGCAGCCTTTCATAGGTGCTATAGTCCCGCCATTCGCTTTACTTCGTTACACTGCGTGTTCGCTCCTGTCGGGTTTAGTTCACAAAAGCCTGTTCCAAACCCTATAATTTTACCTGTTGGTTAACGAAAATTTGGATTCTTGCATCCGCCAGGTTAAATAAAGCCGATTGCCGGGAAGCGTGTTTAACTATGACAAGATGTTACAAGAAAGATTTTAAAGGTTTCGACAAAATAATTTTAAACATCAGGTAAAAAGTTACTTCAGTAAACCCTTTTAATACCTCATTTCAAATTTTAGCCATTCAGATCGTTTCTGCACATGCTAAGATGGTAGAATGGATCAACAAAATCATAAGTGAATAAAAAAATAAATGTTCTTATGACGTTTATTATTTTAAATATTTTACTTTTACCATTAGATCTTCCAAATATTAAACCGTATGAAATTAAATTACCCTATAAAAAGTGTGTTTTCGGCATGCATCGTGTATGCTGTGATTGGAATGGGCCACATTCCGGGGGCGCAGGCGCAAACGGCAAAAGTGATCAAAGTTAAAACAGACCATGCTATTGCCAGGGTGCAACCGAATATGTGGGGTGTTTTTTTTGAAGACATTAACTTTGGTGCCGATGGTGGCATTTATGCCGAACTGATTAAAAACCGTTCATTTGAATTTGCAAAACCGCTAATGGGCTGGACCATCCAGCGAAAAAGACCACAGGAAGGTGAAATTCTGGTGGTAAACCGCAAGGAAGTAAACACCGCCAATCCAAGATACTTACAGGTAAAAAAACAAACTGATGATTTTGAGCTGATCAATGAAGGATTTAAAGGCATCGGTGTAAAAAAGGGCCTGCGATACGATTTTTCGATCATGTACCGTCAATCAAGCCCCGGAGTTAAACTCGTACTATTATTAAAAGATGCGAACAATAAAATCATCGGACAGGGAAGTTTAATACCCGACCAAACGGGTAACGACTGGAAAAAACAATCAGCAAGTTTTACCGCTACCGAGACTGATCCAAAAGCTAGGTTCTCAATCTTATTTCAAGGAAATGGAAACATTGATCTGGATATGATTTCGTTATTTCCAGGCGATACCTGGAAAAACCGTCCGCAGGGCTTAAGGGCAGATATGGTACAGTTACTGGCGGATATGAAACCAGGTTTTATCCGTTTCCCGGGTGGATGTATTGTAGAAGGGACCGATCTGGCGAACCGCTACCAGTGGAAAAAAACCATCGGCCCGATTGAAAACAGGCAACTGATTATCAACCGTTGGAACACCGAATTCACAAACCGCTCTGCACCAGATTATTATCAAAGTTTCGGACTGGGCTTCTTCGAATATTTCCAACTGGCAGAAGATATAGGCTCAGATGCCTTGCCAATATTAAATTGTGGTATGGCCTGCCAGTTCAACTCGGCTGAGGTAGCTTCACTTGACGAACTTGATCCTTATGTACAGGATGCGCTAGACCTGATCGAGTTTGCCAATGGCGATGTAACCACCAAGTGGGGAAAAATGAGGGCAGATCTTGGTCATCCAAAACCTTTCAATTTAAAAATGATGGGCGTTGGCAACGAAAACTGGGGACCGCAATACCTGGAAAGAGTGGCCATTTTCACCAAAGCCATTAAGGCAAAATATCCCGATTTTAAACTGATCAACAGCTCAGGTACCGATCCTGAGGGCGATCGTTTTGATTTACTGAATACTACATTAAGAAATAACAACGCCGATTTTATCGATGAGCATTATTACCGCCCTGCCGATTGGTTTTTGAAAAATGCAGGCCGCTATGATAACTATCCAAGAAATGGAACCAAAATTTTTGTTGGTGAATACGCCGTTCATGCCGATAAAAACTTTGTTGGCAGCAGCAGAAATAACTGGCAAAGTGCCCTGGCATCTGCTTCGTTAATGACGGGCTTGGAACGCAATGCCGATGTAGTGCAAATGGCTTCATATGCACCGCTTTTCGCCCATATCGATGCCTGGCAATGGGCTCCCGATATGATCTGGGTAGACAACCTGAAAGCATACGGTACACCCGATTATTATGTTCAAAAGCAGTTCTCTACCAATAAAGGAACCGATGTGGTTTCAATTACGCTCGACGATCAAAATATTATTGGCCAGGATGGTCTTTACGCGTCTGCAGTAACCGATCAGCACAAAAAAGAACTGATCATTAAAATTGCCAATAACTCCGGTCAGGCACAAAATATCGACTTCGACCTGGAAGGAAAAATGAAACTGAAAAGTAAGGCTATCAATGAGGAAATCGCAAACAGCAACCTGACCCAGGTGAATTCTTTCGAAAATCCGGAAGCTGTAAGCCCACAAAAACGCACCATCAACCTAAAAGGCAAAAAACTGAACATTGCTTTAAAACCTTACTCTTTTAATGTTATCAAAATCCCATTTAACCCATAAATTTAACGATATCATGATGAAAAAACTTCTCTTATCTGCGGTTGTGCTCTGCACTTCTATTCTAGTGCAGGCACAAAACGAAACGCAGTTAACCGTTAAGCCTGCCGGCGATCAAATTGTGAGTAAACACATTTACGGCCATTTTTCGGAGCATTTAGGCCGCTGTATTTATGATGGCTTTTGGGTGGGTGAAAATTCTACGATTCCCAATAAAGGAAGAATCCGTTTAGATATTGTAGATGCTTTAAAAAAGATAAAAGTTCCTAATCTGCGTTGGCCGGGAGGCTGTTTTGCCGATGAATACCATTGGAGAGATGGAATCGGCCCCAGAAACCAGCGTCCGAAAATGGTTAATACCAATTGGGGCGGCGTAACAGAAGATAATAGTTTCGGGACACACGAGTTTTTAGATCTCTGCCAGATGCTTGATTGCGAACCTTATATTGCCGGTAACGTCGGCAGCGGAACTGTTGAAGAAATGGCCAAATGGGTAGAATACCTCAATTTTGATGGGGTAAGTCCAATGACGGCAATCCGCAGCCAAAACGGGAGAGAAAAACCATGGAAAGTTTCTTTCTGGGGCGTGGGTAATGAAAGCTGGGGCTGCGGAGGCAATATGACTCCTGCTTACTATTCTGATTTATACCGCAGGTATGCTACTTATGCGCGCAACTATCCGGGTGCTCCGTTAAAAAGAATTGCCAGTGGCGCTAACTCGGGCGATTACAACTGGACGGAGACCTGTATGAAAAATATTGGTGACCAGATGTGGGGATTAACTTTACACTACTACACGATCCCAACAGGAAACTGGGATGCAAAGGGATCGGCCACTAAATTTGATGAAGCACAATACTTTTCGACCATGAAAAATTGTTTAAAAATGGAAGAACTGGTAAGCAAACACTCGGCAATAATGGATAAATATGATCCTAAAAAGAAAGTGGCTTTAGTAGTAGACGAATGGGGAATCTGGACCGATGTAGAACCCGGAACAAATCCGGGTTTCCTGTACCAGCAGAACAGTTTGCGCGATGCTTTAATTGCCGGTACCACTTTAAATATCTTTAATAACCACTCTGATCGGGTTAAAATGGCTAACCTGGCACAAACGGTAAATGTTTTACAGGCTTTAATTTTAACCGAAAAAGATAAAATGATCCTCACGCCTACTTATCATGTTTTTGATCTGTATAAAGTGCACCAGGATGCTAAATATCTGCCGGTTACCTTTAACAGTCCTGATTATACTGTGGGCGACCAAAAAATTCCGGCATTAAATGTCTCTGCTTCTCAGGATGCAAGCGGCGCTATCCATATTTCGTTGGTGAATTTAGATCCTAACAAGAAAATTGCCTTACGCACTGTTTTGGATGGTTTAAAATGGAGCTCAGTTACAGGACAGATTTTAACTTCAGCCAGCCTTACAGACGTGAATACTTTCAACGATTTGAACAAAGTTCACAATGCAAAATTTACAGGGGCAAAAAAATCCGGGAATTTGCTTAAGGTAGAGCTGCCTGCCCAATCTGTTGTTGTTCTCGAACTAAAATAAATCTCATGAAGTACAAAATAATAAAGGAAGTATAAAACTTTCTCCAATAGATCCTGACCACGAAGTAGCTATTAGGCCATTGAGCACAATAAACACAACTAATAAAACAAGTTCAGGATGACGACTAACATTAGATACATCATCATTCCGTGGTCTGTGGGGACACAAACCACGGATAAGTATAAAACTTATTTAACTAACCTCACCTCGTATATATTCGCAATGGCCGATCCTTGGTCAGCTACAAATTTCACTTCTATATCCGCCTTCAACAGCTCTTTTGGAATCTGATATTCCTGCGTATAAAAAACATCCCCCTTGCTCCCATCCAACTTTACATTTTCTATGACAACGCCATTAATCAAAATAGAGAAATTTTTATTCTTTTCTCTTCCGTAATAAGTTAAACTCAGCTTATTTGCCAGTAAATCCTTGTTTTTAAGCACGTAACTAAACCACGCTTTCCCGTTTCTAAAATGCCTTTCCCGGTAAGTTCCGTTATCCGTTTGCTCGCCTTTAAAATGATGATCTGATTCCGGTTGCTGCTCCCCGGTGTTGATCAGATCAACGGCTCGCTGCTCCGTTTTCATTTTTTCTTCTTCTGCCAGCTTAATGGCTTTTGCACGTTCTGGCAATGCCGCTGCGCTGCTGTAAGGAAAATAAACCACATACCGTTTTTCGGAAAGGGTGTAAAAAGGAACTAATTTTAAAGACTTGTATTGAGGTTGGTAGATCGCATTTTGAGCACTAAAAGTTAAATTCTTTTTATCAGTCAATGTAATTTCACTTGCAAGCACATTTTTAGCCCCCGTTACTAAAGGTGCCTGGCTGATTGGAAACAACGCTCCGGAAGCAATGTGCCCCATCCTGCTACCGTCGGCTGTTAAATTAGGCTGATTTAAAGTATCCAATGCTGCGGCAAGCACAATCGGACCGCGAAGAAAGGCCACCCAGTCTGAACCATCAGGCATAAATTCGGTTGTAGTGTGCATCGGTAAAGAAATATTCAGTACATCTCCAGTAGCCCAAACACGATCAATACGGACATAACCATTTGTTTCACTTTTAGCGACTACTTTTTTTCCGTTCACCAAAACCGTCATTTTCCCTGGAGCAACCCAAGCTGGTTGACGAAAATGCAGGACAAATCTTTGTTTGTGCTTTAACTGAAGTTTGATGGTCGTATTTTCTGCATCAGGAAAAAGCGTTTGCTGGGTAAGCTGAATTTCTTTTTCTTTCCAATTTAAGGTAGAAGAGATAAAAAGATTTACATAAACATCGTTTTTACCATGGGCATAAATCAGCTCCCCATATTTACCATGATTTTCCAGGCCTGAGCCTACACAACACCAGAAACTTTCCTGTGGACTTGAATAGGTGCGGTAATGCCCCGGGCGCATGGGTGTAAAATATACAAAACCGCCTTCCGGCCTTTGTGAAGAAAGGATATGGTTGTAAAGCGTACGTTCGTAATAATCGAGATAAGTGTTTGAAGGAGCGGCTAAAAACAACTGTTTTGTGAGCTTCAACATGTTGTAAGAATTGCAGGTCTCGGGACCTTCCCGCGATTCTGTCATTGAAGAAAAGTCATTGGCCGGATGAAAATGTTCCCTCACACTGTTTCCTCCTATTGCTACCGTACGGTGTTCCACTACTGTTTTCCAAAAGAAAGCCGCTGCACCAGCCCAATCAGCATCTTTATTCAGCAAAGCAATCTCTTCAAAGCCAATTACCTTTGGTATTTGTGTATTTGCGTGTAAGCCGTTAAGGGCATCCGTATTTTTTAACAATGGGTTTAGGATGGACTGATCCGAAAACTGTTTCGCTAACTTAAGATATTTTAGATCACCAGTTAAGGCATAAACATGTGCAAAAGCTTCATTTAAGCCACCATGTTCACTTTTTAATAATTCCTGTATTTGTTGATCGGATAAATTGGCAACCAGATCTACACACCAATCCGTTAGTTTGATAAGCATCTGCTTTGCTTTTACATTACCGGCAATGGCATAAGCATCGTAAAGCCCAGCGTAAATTTTATGGATATTGTATAAAGGAACCCATTTTCCGTTCAACGAAAAACTTGAAGAATTTATATTTCCGGCCTTTATCTCCTTCCAGATTTCTTTTCCCCCCGGGATACCCGCTAAATAGCCATCACCATTTTTCAACTGGCATCTATCCAGTTCAGCAATCATGTATTCCATCCGTTCCTTTACCCTGGTATCGTCGGTTGAAGCATACATTAAAGCCAGGGCCGACAAATAATGTCCGCCTATGTGTCCGTCTAAACCTGTATTTTCCCAGTTTCCATAAGAAGCTGCTTTGGGCTGTAGTCCTGCCTCTTTCAGGTATGGAGCCAAAAGTTTATCCGGATCCAAAGAAAGCATGTATTTTTTATCGGTTTCCTGTGCCCGCTTAAACGGCCCATCCAATAAACGAACATCTTTTAAATTGAATGGCTGCAAACCGGTTTGTGCAAAGGCAGCACTACACCATGTTATGAGCAGAACAGCAGTAATGATCTTTTTCATTTATAAATTTTTATAATTTCCATTTGGTTTAACTACACTACTTTTAGGGTTTTGTGCTCAGTGCCTCCCCCCTCAATTTTCGGATCAAAATCAAAACCATAGCTTTTACCTGACTATAAGCAGCATTAGGTAAAATTTGTCTATCACCTTTAGCCACTTTTCCGGATCCGAAATTGAATTTGGAACTGTTTTTCTTGGGCCTGTGATCAATTAATCATTAACCCATGAAAAATGAATGCCTTAATCAACTTTTGAATGCTCATATACTTAAGGTTTAGCGACGATCTGTTTATGCATTAAATCCGTCAATATCACTTCTTCTAATATCTGGTTAAATAAACGTCTTTAAGACATTTATTTAACGAATATATGAAAACATTCTCAATTAAGAGGAATGAACTGCGTATTTAAAATTTAAGCGTTTTTTATTAAAAACAAATGGCCGGCAAACTCATAATCAACCAAAAATTTAATTTTTAATACTAATTAATACTACGCAAATAAACAATCCGAAATGCTCTAAAAATTTATTCAACTTTAAGTTTAAAATTTATAAACTCATAAAATATCAAGCAGCAAGACTAAAAACTCCGTCTCACGAATTTAATTCAATTAAAATCAAGCATTTTTTTGCTGCGAAATCAAAAAAAATAAACTCAACACCTATATTATCAAGTAATTACAAAATAAAATTCATAAATTAACGCCTAATTAATATTAATCCAACGCCAGGTCGCTTCTTTTGTATATAAAAATTATACAAATGATCATAAAGAAGCATAATTGAAAATATTAACGGGAATTTTGTTCATAAAAATCATTTTTTAATGAAAATTACAGGTTTTTTCAAACGCCTGTTCAGTTCATTCATTAATGGATTTTTAAAACAATTTGACATAACCAATTCGTATCTTAGTCTAATTAATCATACACACTTATTTTCAGCTCTAAAAAGCTGTTTATTGTGTATTACGGCCGGCATAAAGAACCATTATGTCTCGCTTAAATCATCCACCAAACAGAAGAGTAGAATCAAAATCTAAAGCCATGAACAAACACGTCATTATTGGACTAACACCCTTCGAAATTCCTGATAGTAAATTAGTTTCCGGGTTACAAAAAGCAGATTGCTTTCCGGTGCTCAGTCTTGGACATCACATAGTCGATGCGGAAAATGCCCTTCATTCACTTATAGCGGAGGGTATCTCCGATTTCGGTGTGTACATCAATTCGGCAGAATTGGCTGATATTCATCTCCCTACCCAGGTAAGTTTAGTTATTGCACCGTATAATTTCGCGCTAAAACATAAAACAGCGGCTAAAATTATCCACCAAATTTTCGACCTGGAATCGGCATTAGTGGCGCAGGCTAACGGTGCCGATGGGATTGTAATAAAAGGTAATGAAGGCGCTGGCCGGGTGGGTTACGAATCTTCTTTTGTGCTTTTTCAGCGGATTATTAAAGAAATTACTTCTATTCCGGTTTGGGTTCAGGGGGGGGTAGGCATCCATACCGCTGCCGCTTTAATGGCTCAGGGCGCAAAAGGAATCATATTAGACAGTCAGCTGGCTTTATTCCCTGAATGTTCAGCTCCTGAAGATTTAAAAACTATTTGTGGTAAATTAAGTGGGACTGAAACCAAACTAATCGACCACTGCCGTGTACTGGCCCGCCCTAATTCGCCGGTATTGGCAGAAGATATCAATTACAATGATCTTCAAAAGTATTTTAAAGGTTACGACCTGGAAACAAACTACCTTCCAATGGGTCAGGATATCACTTTGTCGATCGATCTGGTAACCAGATACAAAAAGCTCGACAAATTGATTTTTGGCATAAAGGAAGCCATTTACGGACATTTAAAACAAGCCAAAGCCATCAATGTAATAAAAGCGAATAACGCGCTGGCCAAAGATCTGAACATTACCTACCCCATCGCACAGGGACCAATGACCAGGGTAAGCGATGTAGCACCATTTGCAGATGCCGTTTCGGAAGCCGGCGCCTTATCATTTATTGCCTTATCTTTATTGAAGGGCGCATCCGCAAAAAACCTGATTCATGAAACTAAAAAACTGGCAGGCGAAAAAACCTGGGGCGTAGGTATTTTAGGCTTTGCACCCCAGGAGCTTAGAGATGAACAACAGGAATATATATTAAATGCCAAACCGCCTGTTCTGCTCATCGCAGGTGGAAGACCCTCGCAGGCTAAACCCTTTGAAAAGGCAGGAATTAAAACTTTCCTGCATGTACCTTCTGCGTCTCTTTTAGATATGTTTCTCAAGGAAGGCGCCAAACGTTTCGTCTTCGAAGGCCGGGAATGTGGCGGACATGTTGGTCCGCTATCCAGCATGGTACTGTGGGAAAAACAGATTGAACGTTTATTAAAAGAAGAAAATCCTGAAAGCATCAGTGTTTTCTTTGCCGGTGGCATTCATGACGCATTTTCTACCGCATTTATTTCGATAATGGCTGCTCCTCTGGCTGCCAAAGGAATGAAAATTGGTGTATTAATGGGCACCGCTTATTTATATACCAGGGAAGCCGTAAGTACCGGCGCCATTTTAGATCAATTCCAGCAGGAAGCCATGCAGGCGAATGAAACCGTTCTGCTGGAAACTGCTCCGGGACATGAAACCAGGTGTTTAAATTCACCATTTGCCACTTTCTTTAATGAAGAAAAAAAGAAACTTCAGGCAGAAGGTACAGATAAAAAAGAAATCTGGGCCAAACTGGAAACATTGAATGTCGGCCGTTTACGTATTGCTGCAAAAGGCATAGAAAGACGTGGCAATGAGCTTGTAAAAATTGATGCGGCTGAACAAGCTGATCTGGGGATGTACATGATCGGCCAGATTGCACCTATGCATAAAGAAGTGATGTCGTTACTCGATCTTCACCAGGATGTTGCAGACCATAATTATTCATATATTTCAAACGCCAAACTTCCTTCGCCTCCTGTAAACAAAACCAAAGCGCTCGATATTGCCATTGTGGGTATGGCCTGTATTTTCCCCGGAGCTAAAAACCTCGAAGAATATTGGCGCAATATCATTCTAGGCAAAGATTCGGTAACCGAAGTACCGGATGAAAGATGGAATAAGGAATTGTATTATAATCCCGATTCTACTGCAGGCGATATGTCGCACTCTAAATGGGGCGGTTTTATTCCTAGGATTGATTTTGATCCTTTAGAATTTGGCATTCCGCCACAGTCGCTTGCTGCCATAGAACCTACCCAATTGTTAACCTTAATGGTGGCCAAACAGGCCATGCAACATGCAGGTTATGCTGATGGTGGTGTAGACAATGAAAATGTTTCGGTCATTATCGGCGCCGAAGGTGGAAATGATCTGGCTAACAGTTATAGTTTCAGGGGCTTTTATAAACAGGTTTTCGGCGAAATGCCTGCAGAATTAGATGCAGCCTTACCAAAACCAACAGAAGACTCGTTCCCCGGTATTTTGGCGAATGTAATTTCAGGTAGGATTACCAACAGGCTAAACCTGGGCGGTAGAAATTATACGGTTGATGCGGCTTGCGCTTCTTCTTT
>JGI24806J26614_1000482_pt1 | contig 12333 bp, 11 predicted proteins | sample Kansoi200umMDA_FD_26614 | JGI IMG/M metagenome (IMG submission 26614)
GCAGATCTTTCCAAGCTGTCTGCAGGTAAGTATATTCTGTCTATAGAGAGTGAAAACTTTAGAGCGACAAAAACATTTATCAAAACAGGTTCGCCGTTTTAACAGGATCTCAGAATTGAACGGATTGATCAACTTCACTGGCCGGATTTTTTTGAATTATTTCAACCTTTTTCTCCGTTGGTTTATGGTAAATCTTTGAGCGCAATATTTTCCATTTATTTAACCTGTATTTGATGGAGGTGCCCAGTACGCCGAAGCCATACTTCATACTTCGCCTGAAATTGATTGAGGAAGCTTCTTCAAAATATTTCGCCGGGCAGGAAATCTCGCCGATTTCATAACCGCAGTAAAAGATCTGAGTAAGCATTTGGTTATCGAAAATGAAATCGTCAGAATTGGCCTGGAAATTTATTTTCTCCAGTATTTCCCGTGAGAACGCGCGGTAGCCACTATGGTATTCGGATAATTTCTCCCAAATGATAAAATTTTGTGACCACGTGAGAATCCGGTTGAAAATATATTTATAGACTGGCATTCCATTGATCATCGCCCTGTCCCCTAAAATTCTTGAACCCATAACCGCGTGGAAGACTCCATGTGCAATTAAGTAAGCCATCGAAGGAATCAGTTTTGGATTATACTGGTAATCGGGATGAAGCATAATAACAATATCAGCATTGAGCGATAATGCGAATTGATAGCATGTTTTCTGGTTACCGCCGTATCCCCAATTGCGTTCATGTTTTAAAATATGATTGATGCCGAGCGCTTTTGCCACTTCAATCGTATTGTCTTTGCTATTATCATCCACTAATATTACGTCGTCCACCACACCGAAATCAATCTCCCGATAGGTTTTTTCCAATGTTTTAGCAGCATTGTAAGCGGGCAGCACAACAACAACCTTTTTGCCGTGAATCATAGTTTTTTTGTCGCTTAGTTGAACTCGAAAAATATAAAAGGTTCGTCAAAACAGCAAATAAATGACCGGTTCCCGGTCGTTTATTTGTAAGGCACGCATCGTTGATTTACGTAATAGCTGGTTTAGTTTATTAGCGGATACTTTAGTGGGTCAACTTTTGTCGAATCAACCTTCTGAACCATGTAGATGTAATATTTCTCGTCATTCACTACCCCCGAGTCAAATTTCTTAAGCAAGTCTACTTGCACGTCTTTGGCGATCATTCCATGCTCGAGATCGAAAAAATTTTTGCCATCGAACGTAATTTGCGGTGCACTATCCTTTACGAGTAACAATTTGGTCCTGGTTCTCATCATAGAATCAATAGAATGAATGAGCTGTTGAAAACTGAGTTGATTAATGCGTTGCTTATTCCATATGGTGAAGCTTCCAAACTCGCTCATTTGCGGATAAAAAATCTTTTTATCGAGATAAGATGCTATCGGGGACGTGGTGAAATCGGTGATCCCCGCAATCGTAAGCGTGTCAAGTTTATTTGTCTTGATATAATTCACGGCATCTTTGCTTGTAGAAAATTTATACTTGGATTCCAACCCATATGCCGCAATGGCTCCAATGACATTCACAATTAATACCAGGCTGAGAAAAGCTTTACTTATCTTCTTGCCAAACCCCGACAGTTTCTCGAGTATAATATTATAGTATCGGTACTCCCGGTAGTATTCAGCCAGCCAGTAACAAATAACCAGCGCAATTAATAAATGTCCGCAATACCTTAAGTGGAGCAAACCTGTGTAGAAGAAGACGCAAAGCAAGCCTCCGGTCACTCCAACATAAAGCATCAATATGAGTGGCTTGCGCAAGAATACCAATATCCCTGATATGAAGAGAAGAATCGGCAGATATATCCACGTCCATAAATAAGCCGGGTTTTCATTAAGCCAGTCGCTAAAGCTGAGTCCTCCAAATGTCATTGGGTCGGTGAAATAAATATTGGTGTTCCAAAAGTTCTGCTGAATCCCGGGCACATATAGGTAAGTTGTAAACAATTTGGAGCCGATCAGGCACCAACGAGGAAAGTCAAACACTTTCGTTGCAAATGGCGCGGGGAAGGAATTATTCTTGTCCGGCCATATTTGGTATAGAGAAAAGGCGACACCCATAAGCAGGATAAAAATCCCAACAGTTAACCTTAGCAAACGGTTTTTATCTTTCTCTTGAAAGAAAAAGTAGTCGAATACTAGAATGGTCGCTATGCCAAGAGAGATAATCAATGGGAAAATAGCAACATTCGCAAGGAAAGCAAGAATGACTCCTATTAATATATAGTGAGACGCCCGATTCTTGTAAAGTGCACAGACCATAAACACGAGGAGCACCCCTAACCCATAGCTTCTGCTAATAACCGCATATTCATACAATGGAAAGTATCCGAAGGAAAAGAGAATTTTATGAAGAACCCCTATGGGCGCATATCGATTAAACACATAAATGAATCCGCAGGCAATGAGCAAATGGAACACCTGCATATAAACAGGATTGTGAGTAAAACTTGTAATGAAATAAAGGAACGCATGCCATAAGGCAGGGTTTCCTTCGTACCTCATGTTTTCAAGAAGCTGAGAAAAAGAATGCGCATCTCTTGCCACCAGCCACGCCTGGTGCTCATCACGCCACATTTCATGATTCAGCATTCCAAAAAGAGCGACCACGAAGAAAATAGCCGTGATGATTAGGGCATATCGAAGAGGATTTGTCGGCTCTTTTATCAAAGGTTTTGCCGGAAGAGCCGTCTTCGGGGGAATAGTTTTCTTAGCCGGAGGTGCAACCTTTTTCTTCTTCTTTTTGACCGGTGGCATTGATGAAATTTGAATGAAGTTATAAAAGTACCGGAGATTTTGGCTTCACAGGATCAGCTATCTATTTGCTCATATACTGTTTTTTCTGTTTCTATTTGCTTGCGCCTGTTTGCTGAAAACAAAAGTACAAACGAGGCTACGCCAAATACGACTACGGTGAGAAGGGAAAGGGTATGAACCAGAGTGGCGAAGGTAAGGCCTTGCTGCTGGGAGATGCCGTAAAGCATTAACCCCTGCGATACCAGGAGGTGGTAAACTCCTATGCCCCCTTGAACGGGAGCTGACATTGCAAATCCTCCCGCCACGAGCAGGAATAAGGCCGCGCTCAATCCAAGTGAACTGGTGAAGGGAAATGCAAAAAATGAAAGGTACATACTCAGGTAATACAAAAACCAAATGATGACTGAATGCAAAATAAACAGCCATGGACGCTTAAGGTTGGCAACCGACTTTAAACCGTTGATCAGTCCATTGATGAACCCGCCCAATTTCGATTCTTTGCCTGACTCCTTTTTTTTGATATTCAAATATCGTATTGTGAAAATTACAACAATGACCGATGCAATAAGAGCGGCAACGATCAAAGGGGATCGGAGGAAATGAACTTTCTTAACGACGGGATCAACGATGTTACCTAACAGAAAATTTCCAAGCCGCTTGAACTCAAGAATACAAGCAAGAACAAGGCAGAGCAAAAGACTGACTACATCCACTACCCTTTCTACGATAACTGTTCCGAGCAATACATTGAACGGAATTGATTCCGACCGGGATAATGCACCACAACGGGTGACTTCGCCCAACCGCGGAAAAGCAAGATTGGCAAAATAGCCAACCATTAAAGAATAAGTCGTTTTATGCAGGGGCGACGAATAACCGGATGATTCAATCAATAAGTTCCAGCGATAAGCGCGGCTGACTAAGGCAACAATCGAAGGAATCACAGAAATTGCAACCCAAAACATATTTGCATGGAGCATCTCGCGCAGAATCCTTCCGACATCAACTCCCCTGAAAGCAAAAGCAAGCAATCCAAACGCAATAGCCAGAAGCAATGCAAATTTTATGACTGAGACGAGTTTTGAATTGACGGACATTATAGCCAAAATATAAAAAATGACATCAGACTAAATCGTAAAACTTTCCCTGGTAAAACCATTCAATAGTCTTTTCTAAACCCTTCTCTAATGGTGTCATTTCTTGCCCAGGCAGAAAGGTTTTCAGTTTATCGACCCTTAGAAATTTCGATTTTGCTCCGACATATTTTGACGTGTCAAACGCGATCATTGAAAAATCGTACCCGATTATTTCGCAAATCTTTGAAGCAAACTCCCTGATATTATAATCTTTGCCCGCTCCCAGGTTGATTATTTCATTGTCTACACTTGCCGATAGTTTTAACAGTATATCAATGAAGTCGTCGATAAAGACCAGCTCCCGCCGCTGGTAACCGTCACCCCACAGCACAACTTTTTCGCCGTACTCCTTACCTCGGATGATCTTTCTGATCAAATCGAAGATAAAATGCATCTGGCGCCCATCAGTATGGTAGTTGGGACCGTATAGCGTTGATGGAACCAGGTATAAATATTTCATTCCAAATTGCCGGTTGAGACTGATCAAACCGGCATAGAGCATGCGCTTTGACATGGCGTAGGAATAAAATTTTTCATTGGGAATTCCCATCATGTAATTTTCTTCCGAAAGATTATCCTCCGTTGCATAGGACACACTTGTGCCAAACGCAATTAATTTAGCCTGCGGTTGATATTTCTGCCACCAGGTGAGAGTGCTGGTGTTGATTTGTTGATTAATGATCCATTGCTCACCCTGGTGATGCAGGCAAAAGTCTCCAGCCTGGGTCCATGCTGCGAGGTGAAAAATCCTATCATATTTAAGATTGTTGAAGCCCAACAGAGAGTTTTCCTTTGTAAGGTCCGCAGATTTAGAGTTGAGTAGTACCAAATGATTTCCTTTCGCGGCCAGGCGATTGCTTAACGCTTTTCCCATGAACCCAGAAGCACCGGTAATAAGAATATTCTCACTCATAATTCCTAAATGAACCTGGCCGTACTATCGCGATCCGACAACAATGGATCACTTACGGGCCAGGGAATTCCAAGCTTTGGATCGTCCCACCGAATAGTAAATTGATTCTCCGACCCCGAGTAATACTGTGACTGCTTATACGAAAAAATACATTTGTCAGACAAACAAAGGTGGCCATTTGCGCAGCCAGCCGGAACTAAAACCTGAAGCCTGTTCTTGTCAGATACAGAAAAACTATCCCATTTGAGATAGGTAGGTGAATCTTTCCGCATATCAACTACTGCCACAAATATTTCCCCCCATAAGCACTGGATCAGTTTCCAGGTTTTGTCGTCCCCATGTAAGCCCCTTAACACTCCTTTTTTTGAAACGGAAATATCGTCCTCGACAAAAATCACGTCGTTTCCGCCCCCATCCTTGAATTTATAGTCCCTGGCGTTAAAAGTTTCCAGGTATTCGCCACGAAAATCGTTAAAAGACACCGGTCGAATTGTTCTAAGATCTCTTACTTTCTGGGATTCCCTTATTTCCATAAACAAGTATTTAAAGGACCATTTCAGCTTTTTTCTCTTTTAGTCGTGTGAGTTTATCAATGAGTACGTTTACATCCGGTGTATTTTTATCGAGAAGAAACAAATCAGTATAACCAAATTCCCTGTTTTTTAAATCCTTATTGATAAAGTCTTTGAAATCTGCAGCCTCAATTAGCTTAAACCGGGTCNGGTTAGGACAATAGAAAAGATCAAAGATGAAAAAATGTTCACTAATCTCATTAAGAAACAAAAGAGAATTGGCATCCACCTGCAATTCTGAAATAAGAGATATGAGTCGATTTTTTTTTAATCTCACGAATTCTCTAACCAGCACTTCGTCATAACCTTCAACATCAACTTTCACAAAAAGATGATTGGAAATGGAATTGTGTTTCAAATAATTTTCCAGACTGACCCCTTTCACTATAAAATCAAAATGTTTTTTACGTTTAAGGGATGAGAGAAATAACTTTCTGATGATCTTCAATTTAAAACCGAAAGAGGAACCCCAGTAAAATTTGAGTTTTTGCCAAAAGCTACTTTCTTTGGAAAAGGATAATTTGGCGCTATCTGAATCTCCCTCATTAAAACGGAATATATAAAATCCGTCATACTGAGTGATTGCTAACCCTTCATGCTTGTTGTACTCTGTCAAACCATTTATCTCAATATTAAAAGGCACTAACATTCCTGCCGGTGAAGGATCAAATGATATTACTTTAATTTGCTTCCCGGCATCTCTAAAAAAATTTCCACATTTTATGGCAAAATCACCCACATGACTACCAATATCAAAAACAGTAAAGTCAACACTTCTTTCAAGAAGATGTTTAAAATAAATAAACAATCCGCTCCTCGGATCGCTTTGTTCATCACAATTCAGGTAGTTAATGCTGGGCGAAGGATATCGATGTAATTCGTTGACTGATTTAATATATGAATCTAATGATTGATTCCTTCTATAAGGGGGAACGCAGTTATTGTAGAGATTGTCATTTTTAAACATGATTAACTTTAATCCATCAAAATCCACGGCATCAAGTTGTTTATTCGAAAGCAGATTGTCCATTTTTAAGCGAAAGTGTTTTCAGAGTTTCATTTTGATAATACGACTGTTCCTCCCACATCAGATAAAGGAAAATATCCTATGTTATTTTCACTGCAAAATTTTGAAACCGCTTTTCTGGATCCTGGAAATCGCGGGTTGTTAAAGTCATGGATAAAAATATAACCCCCTCTACTTAGTCGTGGATAAAAATAATTCAGTCCCTCATAAATTGGCTGGTATAGATCAGCATCGATACTTACAAAGCAAAAAACATCTTCTAGCCCCTTAGCGGTCTCAGGAAAGTACCCCGCTTTTATAATGCAGTTGCTCGTGTACTTCATTTTTTTCAAAACATATTCAACGGACGTGTTGCTGAAGTCGGAGTCCGTATGTTTTGACAATTCCGATTCCACTTCAATTTTTTTGTCCGTTTCTGAAAATCCGTGAAACGTGTCGAATAAATATAGCTTTCGGTCGGAGAATAACTCATTTATTTTCGAAGCAAACGTACCCTGGTAGACACCTAACTCAGCAACGCTGCCCGGCACATTGTTAGTGATTAATTCATGTGCAATTAGCTCAAGCGAGGAATACCTGTTAAAATCCCAGGCACGGAAAGATAAGTCCATCCTCCTTTTTCGTTGAAGACAAGGTGTATTTCTCACGAGAACAAATCCCAACGACATAAATATTTTTTCAATAATTGTCAAGATGAAAAAGAGAGACCTATTTATCAGGGATTTATCATTCATAAAATACCATTATAACGAGTAGCTAGCTCTCATAATGAAATATTGTTTTCGAACCGTCACTATCAAAATCAAAAGTCACTTCCTGGTAACCACTCAATGCCTGCCGGATTGCCTCCTGTTTGTCAGGTTCAACATAAAAAAGGAAAAAGCCACCACCTCCAGCTCCAAGCAATTTACCGCCCATGGCACCGGCATTCATTGCCTTATTATAAATGTCATCCAGGAGAGAATTTGAAATGGCGGACGAGAGTTTTTTCTTGGACAACCAGGCAGTATGCAATAGTTTGCCAAATATATTCATGTCGTCGTCAGATGTCAAAATAGAAAAACCTTTATCAACCATTTCACGAATGTGTGAAAGGTCCGTTGCTATGTGTCCTTTCTGCGTTTTATCGATTTGTTCTTTCAATACATCTTCGGCAAACCGCTGAACACCTGTATAAAAAAGCATCAGCCTGTTTTTGAAGTCTCTCTTTCTGCGTTCAGGCATAATAACGGGCTTATTGCCAATGATTCCATCGGTCCTGAATTCAAAGACGTTTAAGCCACCCACTGCAGCCGCGCATTGGTCCTGCACGCCGACTCTTTCTCCTATCAGTTTTTGTTCAACATAAATAGCGTCCTGTGCCAACTTTAATGCGGGAACTGTTTTACCCTTATAAGCATACAGCGCATTTAAAAGTCCTACCGTAAAAGAGGATGAAGATCCCAGCCCCGTTTGCGCAGGTAAATCACTCATGGTATGTATCTCTATTCCTTCCTGAATCTCCATGAACCGCAGGCACTCTCTTACAGAAGGATGAATTAATTCATCCAGGAATTGACAATGTTCGAGCTTGGAATAGGTTACTTTGTATTTATATTGCGAAATTTCACTTATTCTATTTACAGTGACGTATATGTATTTATTAATAGAAGTTGAAAGAACGGCGCCTCCATACTTATTTACATGATCTGGATAATCCGTTCCACCGCCGAAAAAACTAATGCGCAGAGGCGTTTTAGAAATCACCATCAATGAGAAGGTTTAAAGATTGGTAAAATAATTGTTTTTAATCATTTTACACCCTTTGATTAACTCTCTTATGCCAACGTCGAGATCCATATCAGGTTTATAACCCGTCTTTTCAATCTTCTCGTTGCTCACAATGTAGTTGCGTTGATCGGGATCTTTAGAAAATTCATTGGTCTCAACGGTAAAATCAGGCAGGTAATTCTTGATTTTTTGACACAATTCAAATTTTGAAAGATTGGCTGAGCTAAGCCCCACGTTATAGGCATTATTTTTCATTGTCTCATAATTCTTAATACCATGCATAAATGCCTTCGATACGTCGGCGACGTGTATGTAGTTGCGTTTGAAATGCGCCTCAAACAGGACAACAAACCGATCATTAATAGCCCTATACGTAAAATCGTTAACCAAAAGATCTAATCTCATTCTTGGACTGATACCAAATACCGTAGCAAGTCTGAACGTGATCACGTTTCCTGATTCCAAAAGGATTTTTTCCGCATCGACTTTGGTTTTACCATACAATGAAATTGGATTTAGCGGAGTTTCCTCAGTACAATGGATGCCCGCCTGCCCAATACCATAGCCGCTATTGGAGTTGGGATATAATATCATCTGTTCCTTGCTTCTTATTTCATTAATGTATTTGATCTGCCCATAGTTGGTTGTAACGGCAGCCGTTTTATCTTTTTCACATGCGGGGGCGCCGACAATAGCGGCCAAAGGAATTATAATATCGTGCTTCGACACGAGGTTTTTCATCAGTGCTTCATCCCGGGCGTCCCCCTCTATTACATCAAAATTTTCGTGCTTACAGCAAGAAAGCAACGAGTAATAATGATTGAAATAAAAATTATCTATTACGGTTACTCTATATCCTTTTTCCAATAGTTTTGGAACTAATGTTGAGCCGATATAACCCGCCCCGCCAGTTATCAAAATTTTTTCCATGATGCAGTTAGATTTGTAATGGTGGTGAATATCATACTTTTTTTATCCTTGTCCAGAAATAGAATAGTTTACTGATAATTGGTTGAGGTAATAACAACAGTATTCTTTCCAGATTCATATAAAAATAATCTGACAAGGTAAATTTCATTTCTTTAGCATATTCTTTCTTCAGCTGGACGACCGATCGCAAGGTCTTCTTTGCATTTTTGTTTCGTCCATTATCTTCACTTTGATAATAATTGAACATTACTTCCGGAATGTTGTGAAACCTTACGCCCTGGATGATCCATCGGCACCATAATTCGTGATCGGGCGAATGCCTTACGTCTTCACTTTCGTTATAATACCCAAATTTCTCAAAGAGCTCTCTTTTTAGAAGAAACGTGGGGTGGGCAATAGCCGTATATTTATTGAAAGCTTTGCGAGGGTCAACTGGGTAAAATCTTTCTACCAGGAGCTTTTTATCAGCATCGTTTATATAAGCAATGGCCGTTCCCACTACGTCAATTGCCTCGTTATTTTCTATAACTTCTAACTCGCGTTCGAGCCTCTTCGGCAACGATTCATCATCGGACTCCTGCAAGGCGATATACTTGCCTTTTGCAAGCCTTATGGCCCGGTTGAGGCAAATGGTCATCAGCAGCTTTTTTTCAGCGACCTGGAAGATTATCTTATCATTAGTTGCAGCGATGTCCTTCATAAATTTGATACTCGCCACATTTTCCGGATTGCCCGCAATGACGATGAACTCAAAGTCCTGGAATGTTTGATTTAGGATCGACTCGACAGAACGTTTCAAAAGTACCGGCGATTCATTAAAAAACGTCATGATTACGGAAACCTTCATTTCAGACTACTTTTTGGGATAGTTTGCAATATCGTAATTAGCCGCCGATAATAATAATTGAAACCCTAGAATAATCAAAAGCGTGGGAATAACTACAGTCCCGGTCGGCGCTGCGGTGTGCGTGCTGGCATATTTGAAAAAATTTATCAATCCATACACCACGCCGACAATGAAAAGCGGAAATCCAAAAAGCATATAAACGGACGCAATGTTGAACTCGTATAAAAAATACTTCAACAGAATGCGTCGGCAAAATGCGTAAAATAATTTTGGAGGAAACTCAAACAGCACTTTTCTTTTTGAGAGACCAGAAACTTCATTCCCATACCTTGCCTTCATCGCCACATCCTGAACAACGGCATCTGCATGGTAAAGCTCGATTAACATGGACGTTTCAAAGAAATACCGCTTATGAATCTTGCTGAAATTAATGTTGTTCAGCGTTTCCTTCTTGATAGCCGTGAATCCATTGACCGGGTCAAAAATGTTCCAATAACCTGAAGCGGCTTTTATTAAAAAGCTAAGACCCAGGTTTCCGATTCTTCTCAGCATTGGCATGTTCTTCAAAGCCTTTAAATCTCTGAAGCGATTGCCCTTTGCAAAATCAGCTTTGTTTTCGATCAATGGTTTTATTAAGAAAGGAATATAAGAGGGATCCATTTGATCATCTCCATCCATCTTTATCGTGATGTCGCTTTTTAGGTCCAATGATTTTTTATAACCGGTAAGCATCGCCCCTCCCACACCCTGGTTCTGTTCATGCTTAATATAAATTATTTTTTTATTCTCCTCCTGAAGACGGGTGATTATGCGTTCGGAGTCATCAGAGGAACAATCGTTGACAGTAATTATATAAGAAATACTTTCAGGAAGCTTTTTAACTACATCTTCAATATGCTTTGCGACGTTATAACATGGTATGACAACAGAGATGGTCATTCGTCCCTTCTTTTATACATATAAAAGCCAACAGTATCCAGGGGAACCATGCATCTTACTTCTTCTTTTTGCGGTTGATAACTGAATACGAAATATTTGATCCCAAGGCGCTTTAAGCGTGGCGAACAAGGATCCATAAAAATCGCGTAAGTATCCGTATAGGGCGCTCTCATTATTACCGTATCCTTCCAATTTATGTACATCTTTAGGTTGACATGTGCAAAACGGTTGTACACTGAATCAAACCGGCTGCTGCTGTCCAGGGTTCTCATCTCGTCCATAGACGGCACAAATTTTACTCCATTGAAAGTTTTGATACCATTTGCCCTGAGCAGGTCAGCCCAGTTGTCGTTACCGAAAACTGCCCAGCCGGCTTCCGGATCCTTTTTATAAATTTCCCGGCTGGCTTTTATCAGGGGATTCTCCAAAATAGGAGCAAGCCCTGGTGTAAGTGGGTTCACATTCGCATTGGTCAGATTAATGCCCAGCAGCAATAAACATAAAGCCGGCGTCGCATATTTTAGATACTTATACCTGGTTAACAAGTAAGCGATGGAAAAAATTGCGGTAACCGCCACAATTTGACCGATGGTAAAGAAATTGTTCGTAGCCTTGTTGATATGCTGCCCAATGAGTACAAAAAATAAAATAATTGCGACGGCCAATATTGCAAATTCCAGTCGCGAGAATTTCTTGGGATTAAACTCGCGGTCCGCAAGGAAACAAATCAATAAAATCGCATTTCCTGCTTCAAGGATCGGTAAAGCACGAAACGAGGGAGACATCGACAGCAATGTTATTTTACTTAAGAACAAAGGGAATCCGATCAAGACATAAATGAGCAGGAGGACAATATAGATACTTAATGACAATTGCAAAGGGTCAAACTTTCGAAACTTAATAAAGTTATATCCAATGCAATAAAATACAATGGGAAAGAACATCAGAAACCCGCTTATCTCGCAAATATTCATCCAAGGTTTGACGGGAAGATTTGTATCATTCATGAATAGGGTAAAAAATTCCGAAAATAATTTTCCAGACACGAGGCGACCGCCGGTGGAAACCCTTCTGCCAGGATAAAGAGTATTCAGCATGATAGAATACGTGTCTTTGACCAATGCATAATAGTGATAAAGAAAAATGCCGAGAATCACAAGCGAAACAGTCAACACCCCGGCTTTAATCCACACCTTTTCTTTAATTGCCTGGAAATTTCGCTTTTTGAGTAAAAAACCTAAGAATATAAATAGGTATAGATGCACAATAGGCACCTGGAACGGCGGATATAAGTGAAATAAGTACCCAAAAATGCTAACCGGAAAAACAATGCCTGCCACGACAAGGGGCAATATCTTCTTCTCATATAAAATGTAAATAAAAGAGATCAGGGCCCCGTTTGTATACATCATTGACGT
>JGI24806J26614_1000483_pt1 | contig 12317 bp, 11 predicted proteins | sample Kansoi200umMDA_FD_26614 | JGI IMG/M metagenome (IMG submission 26614)
CATGCTGATAGCCAAATTTGTCGCTGATTTAACGTCATTTACAAGTTCAGTTATATATTGTGGTGTTGCATATCCAACAGTATCCGGTATATCTATTCTATCTGCACCTGCGATCTCGACTGCTTTAAAAATTTCCTTCAAGAATTTTTTATCCGATCTTGTCGCATCCTCTGCAGAAAATTCTACCTTCAGACCATGCCTTTTTGCATATTCTACTGCCGAGACAGCTTTTTCTAGAACCTGCTCACGGGTCATCTTTAGCTTGTATTGCATATGAATGTCAGAAGTAGCAATAAAGGTGTGGACATATGGAAGATTGCATTTTATAACAGCATCTATGTCAGTTTTTATTGTCCGGGCTAGACCACATATCTCTGCTTTTAGTCCTTGCTTTGCTATGTTCGTTAATGCTTCCATTTCTCCATGAGAAACTATTGGAAAACCTGCCTCAATTATATCAACACCACAATATATAACTGAACTTGTAAATGACGTTAAATCAGCGACAAATTTGGCTATCAGCATGCATTGTCATGACGACTTTGGGCTAGCAGTGGCTAACACGATCGCCGGGATTAACGCTGGTGCTAATTGCGCTCATGTGACAATTAATGGACTTGGAGAAAGGGCAGGAAATGCGTCCTTAGAGGAATTGGTTATGGCACTTCAATGCCTATTTGATAAGAGGCATAATATTAAAACCGAGTTCCTTTATGAAACGTCCAAATTCGTATCTAATAAAATGGGAATAATAGTTCAACCTAACAAAGCCATAATCGGTGAAAACGCCTTTGGCCATGAATCTGGCATACACACACACGGCATATTGAATAATCCTCTTACTTATGAACCTATTAATCCAGAGATCGTAGGAAGAAAAAGATGGCTTCAGGCAGGGAAGCATGCTGGTGCTCATGGAATTAGAGCAATGTTAGAAGACTTTGGTATTAGACCTACAGATGATCAGATTCACATAATTGTGGAAAAACAGAAAATACTCGCAGACAAAGGAAAGTCTATAACTACTGCAGAGCTTTTATCTATCGCTGGAGAAATTATGAATAACAGCAAGTTTGAAGAAAAATTCAAGCTGTATGATTTTCATATTGTGACGGGAATGAATATCATTCCAACAGCTGTTGTCAGATTGAATTCAGATGGTAACGATTTCATTGCCTCAGAGATAGGAGTCGGACCTGTAGATGCTGCACTAAAAGCAATTCAAAAGATTGCAGGCGAGATGGCTAATATCAAAATTCGTGAATACAAACTTGATTCTATTACTGGCGGGTCAGACGCCTTGGCAGAGGTTGTTATCAAAGTAGAAGATAAAAACGGCAACATCGTTTCTGCAAGAAAGTCAGGAGAAGATGTAGTCATTGCGTCAGTTCAGGCTATGATGGATGCAATTAATAAGATAATGCTAAGAAAGGTTCTGTATACTAAGAATTAAGTTTATTATACAATCTTAAAGGATAAAGACTATTTGTCAAGGTACAAGATTGCTCTTATCGATGGTGACGGAATTGGTCCTGATCTCACATCCTCTGCAAAGTCAATCTTGGAGCATATAAGTGACAATTCCAAAACTAAATTCACTATAGATGAAGTTTCCGCTGGAGATAATGCAATTAGTAAATTTGGCAAAGCATTACCAGATTCAGCCGTGGCTAAAATAAAAAAATCTGATGCCTGCCTGAAAGGCCCAGTAGGAGAAAGTGCCGCTGATGTGATCATCATCCTAAGACAAATGTTTGATCTTTATGTAAATGTCAGACCATCCAAATCTTTTCCCAACATTCAGACTTATTATAATAATGTAGACTTGGTGATTATACGAGAGAATACTGAAGACCTATACTTGGGATGGGAGTTTTATGCTGATGAGAATACCGTCATTGCATTAAGGCTAACTTCAGAAAGGGCATGCAGAAGAATTGCCGAATATGCCTTCAAAATATCTACCCTTAGAAACAAAAAATGTAAAGTTGTAGCAGTCCATAAAGCAAATGTCCTTCGAAAAGGCGATGGCTTATTTGCAAGGACGTGTAAATCAGTTGCAGAAAAATATCCGAATATAGAATATAGCGAATTATATGTGGATGCGTGTGCAATGAATTTAATTCGAAATCCTGAAGAATTCGATGTTATTTTAACTACTAATCTTTTTGGGGACATACTATCGGATGAAGCATCACAGATAGCAGGCGGTCTGGGAATGGGATCGGCTGCCAATATAGGCGATGGTTTCGCATTATTTGAACCCGTACATGGCGCAGCATTCGATATTGCAGGAAAGAACATCGCAAATCCTTCATCGATTTTGCTATCGACAAAATTGATGCTTGAGTGGCTGGCATATAAGAATAATGATAAAGATGCTCTTAAACAAGGCAATCGAATAGAAGGTGCTATTCTTGGCCTGCTGGAAAAAAATAAAAAAACAAAAGACATAGGAGGGAAACTCACCACAAGAGAGTTCACAAATCTAGTTAAAACTAATCTCTACTAAGATGTTGTTTTAATATCATAATGCTTATAGAACCATATTGTACCTCATTAATTGTAGTTAGCCTGCTGCTTTAAGTTCCTCTTCTCTGCCATGCTATAAACATGAAAATGAATGGGATAATCATGATCGCAGTTGTTATAAGAACAGGTTGAAATGCCGTTGCAGGAATATTGTAACCAAGCATTTGTAGAAAAGGAATAGGATAAACGGTAAAGATCCAAAATCCAAAAAGAATCGCTATGATAATCTTATTTCTTTTAATAACAGAGAGAAGACTAATTTTATTAATCTTTCGTCTGTCACAATTAAGACATTTTGTAGTATATCCTCCGGTTACATCTACAGGTACCATACAGGAAGAACATATTTTGCTTTCACAAAAATAACATCGCTTATTTGCAAATTGTGAACCACATACACCACAGTTCGAAACCATTCTCATTCTATATAAACAGCGATTCAATATTAATTATCGTACGCCAAAATGATACGCTACGTTAAATTGTTAGCGAGCATTAGAATAATATTAACTTAATATTTAAAATCTGAAGCATACACAAACTTTCAAGTGCTTAAACATAACACTGTTAGATATATATTCATTATAAAAAATAGTTTTAAAATTGTAGCAAAGATCCTTTCAAAAAAGGAGGAAATAATTAATAAGAAATTTCATATAATCATTCAATTATTCTTTTTGTGGGGCTTCACAGAATTCCGTCAATACACCATGTAAGGATTTTGGATGGATGAAGATAATTCTTCTGCCATAAGAACCGGAACGTAAGCCTCCTAACATTTTCATTCCTTCTGCTGAAGCTTTTGCAACGTCTTTTTCTATATCATCTGCGGTGATTGCTATGTGATGTATACCTTCGCCCCTTTCTTCAAGAAATTTTTTTATAGGACTATCAGCGGAGGTAGGCTCCATGAACTCTATCCTTGTATCTTCTAGATCGAGCATACCAACCCTCACTTTTTCGTTTGGTACAACCTCAAATTCAAGCCGGTCTATATTTAGAATCCTCTGATAGTCTTTAACTGCTTGATCTACGTTGTTAACGGCAATTGCGATGTGGTCTATTCTCATTTGACTATGCTGCGAAACTATTGATCATATATAATATTTTATTTTAACCTATACATAAAATATATTATTAATGCTATGATTATCATAAGAGTTATGCAACAAGAGTTTCAATTTTAACCAGAAGACAAGATATTGTCATAAAGAAATGATAAGATATAGTTCGAATGTTATATTAGCGTTACTCTAATAAGTACGCACTTGGTCTGTGTCGAATGACATTTCTTGCCTTTTGATTAAGAACCAGACAACAAAAGATAATTTAGACATTTTGTAATAAAAATACTTTAGAATCGAAAATTCTATCAAGACAGCTTTGTCATCTAATCACGCCGTCAATCTATTTATTTTTCTTTTTTAGATTATAGCCGAAAAAGGCTTGGACAAAACATAGAGTGAGACTTGGTATCTTTTGAAATTACCTCGATGAACTTTTGTAAAAATATAGATTTAAAATGATATCTTCGGTTCATATCTTCCAAATATTTGCCCTAATGTACTACTTATTTCTCCAAGAGTAGCATAACTCTTTACCGCATTAATTATATGTGGCATCAAATTTTCATCTGGCTTTTCCGCGGCCTTTTCCAATGCAGTAACAGCATGACGCACCTTAATAGTGTCTCTAGAGGTTTTCAGATCCTTCAACCTAGCAACCTGTCTTCTTTCGATCTCTGTGTCTATACGATTTAGAATCGGGTCGACGCCATGTGGATCTTGAAATTTGTTTACACCAACAATAATTCGTTTCTTTTCGTCGATATCCTTTTTTAATTGGTAAGCATTTTTGCGGATCTCGTCTTGAAAATAGCCTTTTTCAATGGCCATTAGCGCTCCACCCATACGACTAATTTTTTTCAAATATTTGTCAACTTCTTCTTCTATTCTATTTGTTAAATATTCAACATAATATGAGCCACTCAAGGGATCTACAGTCTTGATAACACCTGATTCTGTTGAGATTATCTGTTGAGTACGAAGTGCTATCTTGACAGATTCTTCCGTGGGTAAGGCTAATGCCTCATCCCTCGAATTAGTATGGAGAGACTGGCATCCACCCAAGACAGCAGCAAGCGCCTCCATAGTAACTCGGACAATGTTATTATCAACTTGCTGAGCAGTTAAAGATTCGCCACTAGTCTGGACATGAAAACGCAAATGCAACGATTTTGCATTCTTAGCGTGGAACTTCTCCCTCATAATTTTAGCATATATGCGTCTTGCAGCTCTGAATTTAGCTATTTCCTCAAAGAATTCCATCGTACAGCAGAAGAAGAATGATAATCGTGGAGCAAAATCATCAATTCGCAATCCTCTTCTAGTGCACATTTCTATATACTCAATTGCATTAGCAAAGGTAAAGGCTAATTCTTGAATAGCATTCGATCCTGCCTCTCGCATGTGATAACCAGAAATACTAATAGGATACCATTGTGGAACAAATTTTGAACAGTACTGAATCATATCTCCGATAAGTCGTATAGAAGGTTTAGGCGGATAGATATAGGTATTTCTAGCAATATATTCTTTCAGTATGTCATTTTGAGTTGTCCCCCTTAGATCAACTGGCGGTACTCCCTGGGATTCTGCAATACTTATGTAGAATGAAAGAAGTATAGATGCAGTAGAATTAATTGTCATAGAAGTACTAACTTTATCAAGAGGTATGTTTTGAAAACTGGTTAGCATGTCCTTGATAGAACTGATAGCTACGCCAGTTCTTCCCACTTCGCCTTCGGCTTGAGGATCATCTGAATCCCTTCCAGTTTGAGTGGGTAGGTCAAAGGCAAGAGATAATCCAGTCTGTCCGCGATCAAGTAAGAATTTGAATCTATTGTTTGTCTCTTCTGCACTTCCGAAGCCGCTATATTGACGCATTGTCCATAAACGCTCGCGATACATGTTTGGATATAATCCTCGCGTATAGGGAAATCTTCCAGGTTCTTCTTCTAACCGCTCGAATTTGGATAAGTCTTTCTTATTATAAACTCTTTTTACTGGGATTCCAGAATCTGTTTTGATTGGTTCTCCGGGCATAATTGATATTCACCTCAACATCTCATTGGCTAATTGTTCAGCAGCGTGATATGGATCTGTACTTTTGCTTATTAATTTATCAATGAAATCGTAATATTTTTTATTCGATGTTAACATGTATGAAACTTTTTGTTGAATCATATTTAAAACCATATCTCTTAGTTCTGCTTCGATCATTTTTTTCTCTTTTTCTTTATAGTCCATTCTTTTAGCCCTTAGTAGTTCATCAATACTATGTGCCAATTTCTTTATCCCCATCCCTGTCTTTGCTGAGGCTTTTAACACTACAGGTTTTTTTTCTGTGTTTCCTATTAAATCTAAAATAGAATTAAACAAGGTAGATGAGCCTTGTAAATCGCCCTTATTAATAACATAGAGATCACCTATTTCTGATAAGCCTGCTTTTATAGCCTGTACATTGTCGCCAGTATATGGTGTGAACACAACTGCAGTAATATTCACAATCTTAGAGATTTCTGTCTCTAACTGTCCCGCTCCAACACTTTCTACAAGGATAAGATCATATCCTGCTGCGTCCAATATTCTAATCACGTTGCGAACAGAGTTTGAAATTCCTCCGACTGCACCTCTTGATGCCAAACTTCTCATAAAGAGTTTATCATCTTCAATAACCCTCTGCATCCTAACTCTGTCTCCTAAGATAGCCCCACCTGTTATTGGACTTGTCGGATCTACTGCGATAATAGCGGTTTTATATCTCATAGCTTGCAACTCTGGTACTAATTTTCCAATAAGTGAGCTTTTGCCTGCTCCTCCCGGGCCTGTAAAGCCTACTGTTTTAGCATTGCCGGTTTTACCAAATATTTGTCTTAAAATAGTTTTTGAATCAGGCTCATCATTATCGACAATTGATATTGCCCTTGACAATGAACGTCTTTCGCCTTCTAACAGGCCCTTGACAATTGGAAGCATTGTTTTAATAACATATTCTCAATATTAAATACTTCTTAAAGGCCATTAATGTATATATGTTATATCTACTAATCAAATCAAAATAATAGGTGCTGTTCACTAATCTGCCACGGCTCTATTATAATAATCTACAAACAGATTAAACCAAGAATAGGTATTTCCACCTATTGAAACTATTTTTCCGCATTTCTTTAATAAGGAATATAGGAATTGCTCAGCGACAACAACACAAATTCTGTTCCTGTGGAAAGACAAACATCAAGAATTAATTTGTTGTTGATCAATTCAATTGAACTTGAAATCTAGAAGATTAATCGCTATTGTAAAGGCATCGATATAATGAGTATTGTAATTGTATCGCCACAGCATAGTTTATCTATAATAAACTTACAACTTTGTTTACATTTCAATTCTAAAAAATTTAACATTTTACAATTTCACAATATAATGGTAAAATAAGATACTATTCAGAGCATTAAAAGAACAAAGGTTTTAAACTTAACTATCTTACTTCAATCATGGAAGCACAGGATCATCAACAACAACAACAAAAACCAATAAGAGTTCTTGTCTCCAAGTTGGGTCTTGATGGTCATGATAGAGGAGCATTGGTAATATGTAGGGCTTTAAGAGACGCTGGTATGGAGGTTATTTACTCGGGTCTGTTTTGTTCGCCCGAGCAGGTAGCCAAAGCGGCTATTGACGAAGACGTGGACGCTGTTGCTATGAGTTTACTTAATGGAGCACATCTAACGTTGTTTCCAAAGGTTGCACATTTATTAAAAGAAAGAGGTATAAAAGATATTTTGCTTGTAGGCGGTGGTGTTATACCTGAGATAGACAAAAAAATTCTAGAAAAAGAAGGTATAACAGGAAACTTCGGTCCAGGAACTCCTTTGTCTATCATAATAGATCATATTAGAACTAATGTGAGGAATTTGCAATTTAACGTTGAACAAAAAGAAAAATGATTTTACTCGCAGGAAATTAATTTTTAAGCAATTTCTCAGACGTTCCTAATATTAGTTAAGTCTTCATCTTGATGTAATGACAGTTTTATTCCCTTCTGCAGACTGGCTAGATGGAATCTGTATAAATGGAGTAGTACCTGCACTGCCACCACCAGTCACCAGAGGCAATTTGCCATCCCATCTCTGAGTCTTTAACCATTCTAAATAAGTTGGGCTAGTTCGTAATTGTTGGTCAATTATCTTAATTGCCTGAGATTCTCCTTCAGCTTGTAAAACATTGGACTGTCTTATACCTTCCGATCTAGCTACGTTAGCTTTTTGTTCTCCTACCGCTTTTGCTTCATTCTGTTGTGCCTCTATTTCTATCCTTCTCAAGTCATTTTGTGCTTGTAATGCTCTTTGTTGAGCTTCAACTTTTGCTTCAACTGCTTTTCTAAATTGTTCTGAGAATTGGAACTCTGTTATAGATATGGTATCGACCAAGATATTATATGGAGCTAATCTTGATTTGATCTGTTGTTCTATTTGGTTCTTTACAGTTTCTCTCATGGTAATGAGTTCTTCTGCATTGAATCTAGCAGTTACTTGCTTGACAGACTCCTGAATTGCTGGAGCAATTACTCTATTACCATATTCAAAACCTAATTGCTGGTAAACAACTTGTGCACTATTAGGATTTAGGTGATAATTTAGTGCAACTTGTGTAGTCACATCCTGCAAATCTTTTGATGCCGAAGCAGCATTTTCAACTGTCTTTTGCGTTCTCACTTCCATTTGAACTACGCTATCACGAAAAGGTGTTACAAAGTGTATTCCTTCATTTAATGCCACACTTGTATCTACAGCACCAAATTTTAATAAAACACCCCTATAGCCTGCATCAACTATCTTTACACTAGCACTAACTATAAACAATAATATAATAATACCTAGTATGGCAGGAATTACTATTCGGAGAAACGGTCGGCCACCTACGTTTTCAAGTGGCTCTCCTTCAGGAGTAATTCTTCTTCGCTCATAAGGTGATCCAGAGCGCCGAAATGGATTTCTCACAATTAACTACTGTATGAAACTGCATTTAAATTTTTTATTCATGAAGTTACATCTCTCAGATAACTTTTCTAGTGTATGGTATATTACATTAAGACACTCATTGCAAACTATGGCCGTATTGAATTGAGTAAAAGTGTGTTAATCGTTATCATAATCTGTATATCGGATTAAATACATAAAACCATCCGTCTCTCATTGACCTAATAATATGCAATGACTTGACTGATACCAGTTGATAATTTAACTTGTTATTAGCCATCTTAAGGCATTCATTTTATATAATTTATTTTTCAAGCAAAAACATCTAGTCTTCTAACGAATAAATGAGCGGCAGAAGGGGAGCCTGCCGCTTGATTCCTAGAAAATCTAAAAAAAAGTATAAAGTTAGATTCCATTGTAATGAGATATAGCCTATCATATTTGTTACCGACTCTCTAAAGAGACACAAAAACAATAAGCCACAAATTTATCAATTCTAGTAGATGACTATTGAAATGGTACAGTTTACTAAATATGCTGGATAAATATTTTTGACAACTGATGATTTCATTCAGAATTATTTCATGCTCTATTGCGGAAATATTTAATTTTCGTTTTTTATTTCTAATACAATATTATACTAACGCAATTCCAGTAGATTTATAGCATTCCAATTCAACAACATATAACATAGTCCTAAACCATCCATTATACTCGTTATTTCTTCAGTTGATTCAGGCGCAATCGCAGCTTGAAACGACATTAAGAAAATCGTTGTATATACTATGTGACGATGAGTTACAATGTCATCTATTATCAGTTCTCTTATATAGCAATAAACTAATGTCTATATTCAATGGCATTATTTGATTAGCAAAATTAATAAGTTGTTCGATACGGTTGAATGAAGCTCTTTCGTAGGGCACACATTGTTAATGACCTATTATATAGATCCGAATATTTTTAAATAACAAGATAATGAACTCTCGTTATGCGAATAACATTATCTGCAATAAAAGCAGATATAGGAGGAATCGGTGGACATACTCGTCCAAGCGATGAGCTTGTTGAAGCTGTAAAGAATTTTATTTTAAACAAGTCAGATTTATTAATTGACTTCTATATCGGTTACACGGGAGATGATATTCACATTATCATGACTCATACGCATGGTATTGATAATAAGCGGATTCACAAACTTGCTTGGGATGCTTTTACTGAAGGAACTAAAGTTGCAAAAGAACAGGGTCTCTACGGGGCTGGTCAGGACTTGCTTAAGGATTCATTTTCAGGAAATGTAAAAGGAATGGGTCCTGGTGTAGCCGAAATAGAAATGGAGGAAAGACCAAGTGAAGTATTCTGTATATTTGCAGCTGATAAGACAGAACCAGGTGCTTTTAACTTTCCGTTCTGGAGAATATTTGTTGATGCAAGAAGTAATACTGGGCTTCTTATTAATGAGAAGCTTGCCTCCGGTGTAACCATTAGAATCTTGGACGTTATGAATGGTAAAATCGCAGACCTTAAGATGTGGGAAGACAAACCAGAATTGGAAGCTTCATTAATGTACCCTGGAAGGTATGTAGTACATTCTGTAATTTCTGCAGATGGCGAGCAGATCTTATCGGCCTCTACAGATAGATTACATAACATCGCTGGCACGTATGTCGGAAAAGACGATCCGATAGCCATAGTCAGAACTCAAAAGAACTTTCCGGCCACCGAGGAAGCAGGTAGCGCATTTAACGATCCACACTATGTAGCAGGAAACACCAGAGGCAGTCATCATATGCCACTTATGCCGGTCAAACTGAACTCTGCTGCAAGCCTAAACTATTCTATACCCATTGTGTCGTGTTTAGTATTTAGTATGCATAATGGCAGACTTACTGGCCCACATGATGGCTTTGGAACAGTGGATTGGGATTTGCAGAGGATCTGGGCATCTGAAAGAGCAATGCTTATGCGAAACCAAGGCTTCATTCACCCAGCCACATTGGTACCTGAAGAATTGGAATACAATAAAGGATATGAAGCAAGAATGTCCAAGTTGAACGAAAAATTCAAGGATATAGATTTTGTTAAAGATGAAGAAACAGGAAGACTAAGTGGGCTGACTAAAGCTGAAAAGACCACTCATTATTAATTTTAAAAACTATCTTGAAGTTTCTGCCTTTCATACAATCAGACTTGCAAAATTAGCTGAGCATATAGCAGATAATCTTGGGATAGAAATTGTGCTTGCACCACCCCAACCGTCACTGTCGGCTGTAATACAAAATGTTAAGCTTCCTGTTATATGTCAGCATGTAGATGATTCAGATGTTGGTTCAACAACTGGTTTCTTTGTCCCAGAGATAGCAAAATCATATGGGGCAATTGGCTCCCTTATAAACCATAGCGAACATAGGGTGAATAACAAAACTATAAGCAACCTAGTGAACCGTTTGCACCAATTAAATATGCTTTCTGTAGTATGCGCACAAACCTCTCATGAAGTTGCCGAATTAGCCTATTTATCACCAGATTTTATTGCTGTTGAGCCCCCAGAATTAATTGGTTCTGGAAAAGCAGTTTCAAAAGTAAATCCATTGATCATTATTGATTCTTTACAAGCACTGGCAAAGAATTCAATGTCCACTAAGATGATATGTGGTGCAGGAATAACAGATAAAAGTGATGTGATTAGTGCTCTTCAATTGGGCGCAGAAGGCGTACTTGTCGCGAGCAGCGTAGTGAAATCAAGAAATTGGTCAGAAAAACTATTTGATCTCGCCTCAGCATTCAAGACGTGAGAATATTAAAGACTATATGTTTCTCTATCCTCAAGAATATGTCCTTAACTAATTATTAATACTATCCTCTGATACAAGTTAAGACCTGTACACTTTGGTATCCGGCGACGTGAATGATTGAAGATGCTTAATGATATAGATAACCTATCTTCACGTAGAATCTGACAATTAGATCCCGGCTATAAAACTGATTAAGAATTTTCAGTGAGAAGTAAAACAAGAAGATCATTTTAAGGCGGCGAAGTTATGATGATAGTTACTACTTAAAGTAAACTCCGTCATTAACCAGCGTGGATGCATGAGTTCATAAAATAGAACAGTATGCAGGAATATGCTAAAGCAATGGAGAATAAAGTGCCGATTGTTACTGTAGTAAAGGGATAAATTGTTAAATAAAAAAATCAAGCCATCTGCCATAGCTTTATTGTCACATAGGATTTTTTACTATCATCTTACAGAAAAATTACTGAAATTATTAAAATGGATATGTGCAAGACCGCATACCAGAAATTTCATTCCAAAGCCATTATTTGAAAAGCCATCCCATTTTATTGTGGCAGCACATTTAAATTAGTATTCATACAAGCAAAATCTACATCGACCAAACCGATGGGGAACAAAACTTGGTTAGAGTGTTATTGTTACACTCTAATCAGGTGCTTTTTATTTACACCTTTGAACTTTTCTTATCAATGTTTGGTTCCCATATTATGCTAGTATAGAGCATTTCAGGGACAATTTTTCTAAAAGATGTTCCAGAACCTTCATAGAATTTCGTAAACCATTCATATAGATGCAATCTGAGTGCCTGTATGTATACAAGTAATCCTTCCATCATCATTACTCCGATATTACCTAAAAATAGCAAACCAATGGCCACTCCAAGATTACCCTCTGACATAAAGAATTCAACACCTCCATTTGTAGTACTCATTAACGCTACATGCACT
>JGI24806J26614_1000484_pt1 | contig 12305 bp, 10 predicted proteins | sample Kansoi200umMDA_FD_26614 | JGI IMG/M metagenome (IMG submission 26614)
ATTGGCAACCACCCTTCACTGAGTTACAATACACGAACAACGTTCCTGCATACCTGTTGGGATTCAGCGTGAGAATAAGCGCCATAAAAATGGGAAGCTGAAGCCACGCACCAGCTAACAACGCATCCTTGATGATCGATAAGTCTATAGCTTTAGTCTTAAGAAGATAAAAAAACAGGATGCCGGTGAAAATCGCAATCCATGATTTCTCTGACTTCATACCTGTGAAAATGGGCTGACCGTAATAGAGGTAAGCCATCACACCCGAAACAGTTAAGATATAAGCCAGCATGACCATCACCCACCATTCAAAGCGCGTAAATCCGCGCCCCTTCGAATACACTTTGTCAAAGAAGAAGAAAAGGAAAAACGTGAAATAGAAAAACAATAGTGGATAACCAACAAAAACCAGGTAGAATAATGAAATGGGGCTTTTTATCAAAACTCCAAAAACGCTGATGAACAGCCCATACGTTCCTAAAACTTTTAAAGAACGTTTTAGACTGAATCGCGATGAAGTTTCTTGCGCTAAAGGAAGTGGTGGCAATTCTAGTCCCGTGTACACGTGCGCTTACCGAATAAAATTTGAATGATAAGAAGTGATTCTCTTCCGTTGCCCTCTGTAATATTCTTCGCTGCTTTCAGCAACAGACGAATAACGGGAGCGAAGATAAGTAAGGGGTAATAAAGTTGATAGAATAACATCCACCCTCTGTACTTGCAACACATAAAGAATAATGGTCTTTTCTTCGACTTGATCTCTTTACCTGTTGTAACACCCTGCTTGTGATAGATAATGCTTTTGTAAGTGTAAGCATGCTTCCAGCCTTTTCTCACACCGCGAACCTCCCAATCCATTTCTTCGAAGTAGGCGTAATAGACGTCATTCATCAAGCCGACATCTTCTAAAAATTCTTTTCGAATAAATAGTGATGCTCCATAGACGTAATCAAATTTAACATCATCATGGTCATATTGACCTTTGTCTTCTTCTTTTAAGCCAAGATGATAACTCCAGGTCGTCCATTTGTTGAACTTTCCGCCAATGGCGTTAATCTTATCCGGCCATCGGTACCAACGAAGCTTTGAACCGATGATGCCGACTTTTTCACTTTTTGATTTGTATTCCGAATCTTTTTCGATCAGAAATTTCAATGCATCAAAATCAAGCGTGGTGTCATTGTTTAGAAGCCACACATAATCTGCATCACCTTTAGCAAGCGCGTAACGCGAACCGACATTATTTCCACCTGCAAAGCCAATATCGCTTCCTGCCTGAATCAAAATGAGCGGGAAAGTGAGTGATGAATGGTGAGTAGTGGGTGAATTTTCTCTTACAGAATTTCCGCCAGCTTCTGCTTCTCCCACTTCATATTCAACGTAAGGAATCGGTTTTTGACAAAGAGGATAAGTGTATTGTTTGATTTCATCCGGTGGCGTAAATTCAGGAGTCGATTTTCCATCTGCCCAATCTTTGATGATTTGCAATGAAGCCGGAGTGTTATTATCAACTACAACTACATGGAAATTCTGATACGATTGCTTCGCCAGTGACTCAATTGTTTCAATGGTATTGTTGTGACCGTTGAAATTGACAAGAACAATATAAATCTTGGGCGTTTCGGATTTCATTGACGATCTCTATTCAGTATTCATTTCTTCTCAACCAGCCATGAAGACAAATCACGATTGAGCAATTGCGAAAGTTTCATCACATCTTCTTTAAAAACCTCAATAAGAAATTTTCTCTCCTCCGGTTTGATCTTCGGTAAATCTTTATCGGTATAAAATGTCTTCTTGAATTTTGACTTCACTGATTTCGGCAACACACTTTTCAGCCAGTCTTTTACTCGCTTCTGGGTATTTAGTTTCCCGATGAATTTGTTTTTGGGAATGAAACTCGGGTTATACTTTTTTGTGAAATCAATACTTGTTTCTTCGCTTACACCCAAAAACCGGAAAATGTCTTTCATGGTTGCTTCCGGATTCTTCACAAAATCATCGAAGAGATAAATGCGCAAGTGTTCTTTCGGAAAAACTTGCATGAAGCGTTGCACCTGTTCTGCGTATTGACCGATCTCACTGTACAGGTTACTGATGCCCCATCCTTTCGGATCGCGCGCCATGTCTTTCTTCAATGCAGTCATGAAATCTTCCGTTTCATAACCAATACGCAGATCCATCAAGTAGTGACTGAATGCCCGATCAACCGGATTGCGAAGCATCATAATGATCTTCGCATTCGGAAATTTCTCTTTGATATTTTTTGCTGCTTCCCTTGAATAGAGATAAGAGTTGGTGACCTCTCCAACAGCTTTCTCATTTTTTACTTTTTTGAAGAGTTGAACGTATTCACTCCAATCCTTCACGAAGGCATGAAAAATTCCTTCTTCCATATCGCTCTCCAAAAACTTTGACAAATCTTTATTCAGCGAACGCGCATAGTTAGAGCGAAACTTTGTGTTGTCAATATCGGTGCTGAAGTGATGGGTTTCCTTGATGGGCGCCATGTACACTTCAGGATGTAACTTCAAATACTCATACAGGGAAGTTGTTCCTGATTTCGCGGCACCGACAATAAAAAAGTTAGGAAGTTTTTCTGCCATAAAAACGCGGCGAAGATAGAAGTTTGATCATTTTACCCATGCAGTTAAATCTCTCCCAATCAATTCCTGCAGTTTCATCACATCCTCGTGATAAACATTTCTTAATCTGTCACGGGTTTCAGGATTAATCGTTTCTTTCTCAAGATTGTATTTGTAAACGGTGCTTTGAACTTTTAATCGTGCTTTTCTTCTTAATTCCTGCGGGAGTAGTTTTCCAATGAAAGTTTTCAAAGGATTTTTCTTCTTTAAAAACTTATTCACCGATTCTACTTTGGGTTTGCCGCTCACATTCAGTTCATCACCTGCATCAAGTTCTTTCGCATCTAAACCAAGAAACAATTGAAGATCATTCAGTGTTTGTTGCGTTTGATTTCTCAGATCTTCAAGAAGAAAAACTTTGGTGCGAGGAAAATTTTCGAGATAGGCTTTCACCTGTTCATAGTAAAATCCGCGTTGTACGTATTGATAATCGAAGTGCCAGTTATTTTCTTGTCGCCACTTTTCTTTTTCCAATGCCTCTTCAAACGAAAGTGTTTCAGCGCCATCGCGCAGCTTGTGCATGTATTGCGAGAAAGCGCGATCAACAGGATTGCGAAGTGAAATTACAATGTTCACGTTCGCCGGATCAGGATGAATTTTTTTGATGTTGTAGATCGCCTTTTGATAAAAAAACAAATAAGTAGTGGAAGATTCTCCGCGGATTTTCTTGTCTTTCCCTTCTTCAAATAAAGAGAGATAATCAATCTTTCTATTAACAAGAAAACGCGGTTGCGTGATGAGAGTTCCATTGTTGATGAATTCGAGCTTTTCTTCCGGCCAAACGAAATAGCCGGGCTCCTTCTTCTTGCTCATGAATACATCGGGATGCTGATCGAGTGCATAATGCAAAGCAGTGGTGCCGCCTTTGGCAGCGCCGACGATTAACAGATTGGGGAATAAAACCCCTCTCCGACTCTCCCCAATAGGGAGAGCGCCTTCTTGCGCGTTGCTAGCATTCTCAGTTATCATATCAGTTATACCAACTGCTCAAGTTTCGATTTATGATTTTTTCCAGTTGATGAATATCGTTAATAAAATATTGCTGAATTAATTCTTTCTCCTTACGGGGATCGAGTTTGGGATTTTGAACAGCTTCCGTATTCTGCCCACCTAAAAACTTTTGAATACTTCTTCTCGCCGATTTGGGAAGAAGCTTTCCGATCGCCTGCCTGACCGGATTTTTTTTTCGAGTCAGTTCATGAAGTGCCTTGCTTTTTGGTGCGGAGGCTTCATTACTTCGGATTTCTAAATCCAATGCTGCTTTCTTCACACCTAGAAATTCCTGGATGTTATCAAAGGTGGATTTCCTGTTCTTGATAAAATCATCTTCAAAAATTAGGAACAACATGTTTTCCTTAGGAAATAATTTCAGAAAGCGATTCACTTGTTCACAATAAAATCCGCGGGAGAGATAACTGAAATTGTATTTCTTTTCGGGCTCGTTCTTCAATCGCTCTTTCTCTTTTGCCATGGCCTCTTCGAACGATAATTCTTCAAATCCCTTTCGTTGACTCATCAAGTAGTGTGAGTAAGCACGGGTAACCGGATTTCTGAAGATGAAAATGAGCTTTACATTTTTCCCCAGCGTTTCAAAAATCCGTTGCGCTGATTTTTCTTCAAACATCATGGCAGGATCCACTTCGCCAACAGCACGCTCATCTTTCCATTCACTGAAAAACTCCTTCTCGTACCATCCTTTCCCCTTTTGATACTTTTCTTCGTACACAAAAAATTTTGTTTCCTTGATTTTCTTCGGAAGAAAAATATCAGGATGCTGTTTCAGGATCTCATACAACGTAGTCGTTCCTGCTTTCTGCGCACCGACACAAAGAAAATTGGGAAGCATTTCTTCTTTTGAAGCTCGCAAAAATAACCGTTAGAGAGTGAGAAAATAAATGGGAGCCCTTATTCCATTCCGCCGGATGGATCCTCAACAACTGCTTCACCTTCCGATTTACTTTTCTTGGGCTTCTTCAGCGCTTGCTTGATTTCTTTCACAAATGTTTTCGGATTCACTTTGAAGAGGTCGGTGAAATCAAGTGTGTAGAATCCATAAAATCTCTTAATCAGGAAAAATGGAATCAAGTTCATGAGGATGACACCGAAAGTATTTACACTCGCTGCGCCGACGATTCCAAATCGGGGTATTAATATTAAATCAAGAACAATCGCAAGAATGGTGGTGGCGACCATGAGGTTTCGATTCAGTTTTTGTTTTCCGGTCATCATTAAAATATTGCTCACGGGACCTGTTGCCGCATTGATGAATTGACCAATCGAAAGGATGATCAGCGCTTCTGTTCCTTTCAAAAATTCTTTTCCGAAAATGCCCATGATAAACGGAGCGAGTAAAATGACTCCGGCCAGAATGGGTGCCGAGCACCAAAAAATTATTTTGGTGGCGAATTGAGCAGACTGCCCAAGCTCTTTCATTTTTCCCTGTGAAAACAATTCCGCAAACTTTGGCGCCGCCGGAACAAGAAATGCCGTGAGTGCAATACGGGTGATGGTGGCCACTTTGAACGCATTTCGGTAGATACCTACATCGGCAATGGTGGCATAGCGACCGAGAATGAACGTGTCAGCATATCCACGAACTAGTGAGGCCAATGAAGCCACAAAGAGTGAAAAACCGATCCAGAATTTTTCATTGAAATCGAGCCCTGCCTCTACTTCCGTGGAACCGTAATTCGAATACTTCAAAAAGAAATACCCAGAAAGTATTCCGCTGATCATGATGAACGATACGTAGGTAATCACCGGAACAAGTTTATCATCCGAAACAAAAAACAAGATGACGAGGATGATACAACCGAAGAAAAAGTTGCTGACGTTTTGCAACAGTGCATAGACCTGAATTTTTTTCAATCCCCTGAGACCGCCATTTGAAATGTTGAAAATGGTGACAGGAAGCAATGCAATCGTTGCAATACGAAAAGCGCGCGCCACTTCAGGATCGCTTTTCTTAAAAACCTCCTGAGCGACCCACGGTGCGAGAAAGTATAACGCAAATGTGAAGATGATCGCCAACGGCACCGAAACCATCAGAGATTTATTATATAGATCCTTGATCCAGCCAAATTTCTTCTGCGCATTGTACTGTGCGCCATACCGGGTCATCAGCGTATCGCTTCCGAGCTTGGTGATGCTCGCGAGGAAGTTCATCAAACTCTGGCTGAGATTGTATAAACCCGATCCGGCTGCACCGTACATCCTCGCGACAAGAAATGCGAAGAGATAGCTGAATCCCATTCCAATCAGTCGTGTAGCGAATGCGGATACACCGCCTCTCACGATCTCGTTGTGATGGACGTCTTGAGATTCTTTAACTTCCGTTGACATTAATATGGAGACTTTATTTTGGCTTTACTGAAGCCATGAACTTAAATCTCTTCCGGTGATTTCCTGGAGTTTCAAAATATCGCTGCGAAAATATTGGATGAGCATCTTCCTGGTTTCGGGATTCATCGGTTCTGTTTTTTCCATGAATTTCTGAGTAAAGAATTCATTAGTTCGAACTCCTTTTCTCTGTGGATAGAAAACTTTGTAAGTCTTTTTGAAAACATTGTCGCTCATAAACAACCAACGCAGCATCGGATTTTTCCACCTCTTACCGCCTTTATTCCATTGACGTGTGTAATCAATAGGAACATTCACTTCCACCCCGAGAAATTCGAAAACCCCTTTCAATACCCGCTCAGGATCTTTTCTCAATTCATCGTACCACATAAGATGGATGTTCGGGAAATTTTCTTTGTAAGCTTTCACGGCGTCGGCATAAAGTCCCATGCGCTTGTATTGCATGAAAAGTGAGCTGCGATTCTTCCAGCGCTCATCTTCTTTTTCCAATGCTTCTTCAAAAGAATATTTTTCATCGGGATTATTGACGTGAACAAAGTTGTAAGCAGAATAAGCGCGATCAACCGGATTGCGAAGAATCATCATAATCTTTACTTCCGTTCCCAGATATTTTTTAATGTTCTTAATGGCTTCTTCATAAAAGAATAAATACATCACGCTTGCTTCACCGATTGCTTTCTTTCCTTCTGAATGATCAAAGAGATGAAAATATTTCTTTTCATCATCAAGCCATTTCTGGATTCTTCCTTTCACCTCATTCGACACAAAAAACTGTGGCTCCTTCATTTTCGGCATGAAGACATTTGGATGCTGTATCATGTAATTGTACAGCGACCGTGTTGCTGATTTTCCGGCACCGACTAAGAGAAAGTTGGGTTTGTTCATTGTGAATTTGTCTTGCGTCTTCCGTCTTAACTCTTAAGTCCTTTCAGAAATTTCCTGGAAAGAAGGTCCGTTTGATGTCACTCGCCAGTTTAGATGAAAATAAATTAGCTCCGTCTTTATTCATGTGATTATCGAAAAAGTAATCCAATTTTTCATAACTAGTATCCTGACTGTAATCTTTGAAAGGCACATTGTATTTCTTACACACGTCTTCCACCGCTTGATAAGAAGGTTCCATTCCGAAAGGAGCTAATGCAGGTGACATCGTTACGATCACCTTACCACCGTTACCAGTAACCGATGAAATTATTTCTTCCAATCCTTTGATCTTATTTGCATCCACTTGCTTGCCGGGAGTATTTCTCAGTTTCGCATTTTCACGAATCAATTCGTCCGCTTTCTCTTGCGTAATAATTCCTTTCAATGGTTTGAATCCCGATTCTGATTTTCGATTTTTGAACATTGCTGTTAAAATATCCAATAAGGTTGAGTTGTAAGGATAAATAGCAGAAGCCATTTTGTAGCGCTCATTATTCAGCGGAAGCACCCATGCTTCCATCGAATGCAACCGAAACCAGAAGTTGTTCCATGCATCATCAGCGACCTTTCCTGGTTTCACAAAAAAGTCATCGCCTTCAGCTATTCCGTCGCGAATTCCCTTCAACAAATAAATGCTCCGCACAGGAGGATAATCTTTGTAATACGGAGCAAGTACATTCAACCGGTCGTAGTGCACATCTTTGTAGTACATCTCTTCGGGATTCAAATCAAGTACCACCAACTTCGGAGTGTAACGAGCCAGTGCCATTCGAATGATCGCCTGCTCATAAAAAATAGTTTGACCATCATGGCCAGCATTATAGACTGAAATTCCCAATGAATCAGCAAGGATTTTCGGATTATAATTTCTTCTTCCTCGCGAGGAGCCAAGGATAATTCCATCCTCATTCATTTTAGTGAACGTGAAAGTGGTTTCTGCAAAGGGTCCGCTCTTCGCATGGAAATACATCCAGTGCAGCACAAGTCCTGCCACTTGATCGAATACTATCAAAGTCGCCAAAGCAATAAGGGCCGTGCGGAAGAATTTTCCTACGCCGCGTGAAGGTTGGTGCTTCAACTCAGAATTGGAAGTAGATGAATTGGCTTGCATCAAAAACTCCGATTAGTAAAATGACTGTAATCACTGCTGCGTAAAAAGCGTATTTCGCCCACATTCGTTTCGGTTCAGGAAACACAGCATCTTTATCCTTCGCATAATTTTCCTGCCATTCCTCAATCACAAACAAGACGATAATTCCGAAGATACCATACCACAATGTGGAAGCATCCCCCTCGTAAAATTTCAAACTCTTAAAGCTAAACATCTGCTTGTAATAATAGAGCGCATCACTCACGCTTCCTGACCTAAAAAACACGTACGAGAAAATGCCACAATGAAATGCGAGAATGGTATTCACAATTCGCCCGAAAAGCGGACTCACTTTATAAACGAAATCATCAAACTTCTGCAGTGGCTTCCTGAAAATTAATCTTGTAGTAAGGAAAGCATAAAAGACCATGAAGCATAACACATACGTCCAGTTCGCGCCATGCCATAGTCCCGCAAGAAACATCAGCACACCGAGGTTGAAGATGCCGCGCCATTTTCCTTTTCGGTAACCGCCAAGTGGATTGAAAACATAATCGCGAAACCACGTGGTGAGTGAAATATGCCAGCGCTGCCAAACTTCACCGACTGATTGTCCGAGATAAGGTCTGCGAAAATTTGTCATCAGTGTGAAACCCATCACTCGAGCTGAACCAATCGCCATGTCACTGTATCCTCCGAAATCACAATAGAGTTGAATGGCGAAGAACCACGCAGCTACCCAAAAGGTAAGTGGTTCGCCGGGATGCTGATGAGGGAAGTTGAACACATTCGCAACATAGGCGCCAAGCCGATCAGCAATCACCACTTTCTTAAACAATCCCCACAACATCAGCTTCAATCCTGACATCACGCGCTGATAATCGAACTCATGCTTCTCATAAAACTGGTGAATCAAATTTTGCGGTCGCTCAATCGGACCGGCAACGAGCTGCGGATAGAACATCACATACAAAGAGTAAATGCCGAAATTTCTCACGGGTTTGAAGTTGCCGCGATAGACTTCAATCGTATAACTCATGGCCTGAAAGGTGTGAAACGAAAGACCAATCGGCAGAATGATGTTCAGGTAATGAAGATCAGGATGCGCTCCGAACAGTTTGGCGATCCAGAGCGTATTCATGATAAAGAAATTGTAATACTTGAAGACAGCCAGCACTCCGACATTCGCCACGATGCTCATCAACAGAAACAACTTTCGCCGCGTGCCTTGTGCTTTGTCAATGAGAATTCCGGCGAAATAGTCAATGACAATGGTGAAAATGAGAAGGAGAATATAAACCGGAATGAAGAACATATAAAACACGCAACTCGAAATGAGCAGGTGCAGCCATCGCCATTTATGTGGTAACAGAAAATAAAGAATAGTGACTACCGGAAAGAAGATGAGAAATGCGAATGAGTTAAATACCATGCGAGTCCGTTAGCCCTTACCGTCAACGGCAGCAAGCAATAATAGTTGCTAGCGTTTGTTCGGAGTGATTGTTAATAGCGTGCTTGAATAAAGGCCGCGCAAATATAAAAAGTGAACCATGAAGGTTCAATTATGACTATGACGGAAATTCCACAATAAAAAACGGATTCAACAAATTCTCTTTGTTATATTCCAATCGCTGTTTCGTCTCCCAATTCAAAACTTGTCCGCCGGCAATTTCAACGACCGCTTGTCCTGCAGCGGTGTCCCATTCCATCGTAGGCGCGAAACGCGGATAAACATCAGCCTTGCCTTCAGCTACCAAACAAAACTTGAGCGAGCTTCCCGATGAAACAAAATCCACTTCCTTTCCTTCTTTCTTCAAATCGTCAACGAATTTCAGCGTGTTTTCATCGAGGTGAGAACGGCTCGCCACTACATTGAGCTTTTGCAATTCGCGCCAGTTGCTTCCTTTATTTAGTTGCGTTTTTGTGCCATCGTCATTCACCTTATAACTCCCAGACTCCTTCATGCCATACCACATTTTGTTTTGTGCGGGCGCAAACACGACACCGAGGATTGGCTGACCGTGACTCATCAATGCAATGTTAACTGTGAACTCACCATTCTTCTTGATGAATTCTTTCGTGCCATCGAGTGGATCGACAAGCCAATAAGTTTTCCAATTCTTTCGGTCCTCATAAGGAGTGAGTTTTGTTTCTTCTGAAATGATTGGGATCTCAGGATACATTCTTCTCAATCCACTTACAATAATTGCATTCGATTTTTTATCGGCTTGCGTGAGTGGCGAATTGTCTCCTTTCATTTCCACCGAAAAATCCTGGGCATAAATATTCATGATCTCATGACCTGCTTCTCTGGCCAGATCAATGATTTGCTGAATGTTGATATCGGGCATTACTGAAATTTTTTTAGCGGCGCAAATGTAAAAAAGAATGGACTGCATCTTTGAAATAACCTTCCATTAACTTTCCGTCATGAAAGAGTCCGCAGCGCTTCATCGATTAACTCACTCACTCACCCAAAATGAGAAGCGCTATTTCACACTCTTTGCGTCGGCCCATCGTGACTCCAGTGACTATCTGAAAATCTTCAAAGCTGTTGACGGGCAAAAAGGCTACAATGAATTGCAGCTAAAAGAAATGCTTAGCGGTGACGGCGGAGTAGCGCATTTCGCGGTAAAAAAAAATCAACTCTATCGTTTGTTGTTGCGGGCACTCCGTAACTATCATGAAGGGAGGACTTTTGATACGACGCTCAAAGAAATGATGTTGAATGCATCAATCCTAAGCGATAAAGCACTCTACCAGGATTGTTATTCCATCCTTAATCGCGCCAGAGAAATTGCACATCACTATGAAGAATGGAAAACTCAACTTGAAATCCTTCATCGTCGCTATACCATTCTCTATCAACTCTCCAACCAGAAGGAAGCGGACGAAGAAGCTGCGCACATGACCAATGAAGAAGATATGATTCTTGAGAAAATGAACAACTACGGGCTTTTAGGAAAGCTCACTATTCAATTGAGTCTGTTGCTGAAGAAACCGCGAGCTGAAAGTGACAATGCAATCAAAAAACTGATGCGTAATAAAGTTTTGCTGTCAGAAAAAAACGCGCTTAGTTTTAGAGGAAAGAGTTTGTATTACGTCATTCACTCGAACTATCTGATTCACGCCGGTAAATTTCGAAAGGCGACACTTCTTCTGAAAAAACACATTACCCTCTACGAAAAATTTCCTCAATTCATCGAAGCATCTCCCGGCAATTATCTCAGTGCGTTTAAAGAACTGCTGGAATTGAATTTCAGATTAAAGAGGTTTGATGAAGCAAAACGACTAATTGAGCAACTCCGCCGCCTTCCTGACAATTCACACGTAAAAAAAATCGGAACAAGAAGATTTCGTCAATTCATTTTTTCATGGACGTTCCGTATTGAAATTTCGATGGCCATTCAAGAGGAGAATTTGGCTTCTCTGAAATCCCATATTCACGAACAGGAAGAATATTTTTCACGCATTGAGAAAGCGATTGAACCTGAGAACCGCCTTGAAACGCGATTAGCTCTTGCTGCATTCTATTTTTTCACTTCCGATCAAAAACAATCTATTCATCATCTTCAGAAAATTTTTAGTGACAAGGAAGGTTCCCGCTTTTACAATATTCAATTGCAGGCAATGATGATGCATTGGTTCATTCATTTTGAAGAAGGAAATAGAGAGCTGATAGATTATTTGTTTTCACCGATTATCAGGCTTACGCAGAAGCAAAAGAAATTGGCGCTCACACAGAGGTTAATGCTTGAATTCATGAAGCAAATAATGAAAGAACCTTCGGTGAAACAACGACGCTCAATACTTTCTCAATATGAAAAGAAATTCCGGCAACTGAAGAAGAGATCAGCCGAATCTCATCTTTATGATTTCTTCGACATCACCCTTTGGCTAAAAAATGTGAGGTGATATCTGATCTTAATCAGAATCTCACACCAACATTCACAAAGGCATAATTTCCTTTGCCATCAAAATTTCCGGTGAAAAGATTATTGAGCCCAAAGGTGTAACCGGCATCCAAGGAAAAGATAAGAATATCAGCTCCTGCTCCCACGGTACCGTTTACGTTAAATCGGCTGAAATCAGAGGAGGAAAGATCGGGATTACTATTATCGTCACCATAGCGATAACCAATCACAGGACCTCCAAAAGCGCGCACGTTTATTACACTCTTGGAGAAATTGAGCAGATTCAACCCTGCATATAACGGCATTTGTATACGCTTTAGATCAACCAATCCGGAGGATGTATCAGTAGAAAGATTTGTTTTAAAATGTTGA
>JGI24806J26614_1000485_pt1 | contig 12299 bp, 13 predicted proteins | sample Kansoi200umMDA_FD_26614 | JGI IMG/M metagenome (IMG submission 26614)
AACCGGCATTCTTGAATACCCTTCATTGATGACCTTATTTATTATTTCTTCAATGGGCATATCCTTATCAATGGCATTGATCTTTGTCCTCGGTACCATGATTTGTTTGGCCGTAATCTGATTGAAATTAAAAACGTTCTTGATCAGTTCATGTTCACTTGGCTCAATAACTCCCGTTACCTTCCCTTGATCCAACAAGAGCTGCAATTCTTCTGAGCTATGTGTCTCATGAATATCATTGACAGATATGCCAAAACCTTTCAAAATTAAGTTCGCAAATCCATTCAAGAACCAAATAAAGGGCCTGAAGACTATATAGAATACTCTTAAAGGATAGGCTATTGAGAGCGTAACGCTTTCCGGTTTTTGAATTGCCAGTGATTTAGGAGCCAATTCACCGAAAACGATGTGTAAGATGGTTATTAAAACGAAAGCTGCAGGAAAAGCTATTTCATGGGCCAACTCAGGATCGATTGGTAAACCAAAAAGTCCCATAGTTTTTAAAATGATTCGAGATACGACACTTTCACCGATCCAACCCAAACCAAGACTGGCAATAGTTATACCTAGCTGTGTAGCAGAAAGATAAGCGTCAAGATTTTTTATTATTCCTAAAGAAAGTTTGGCAGATGCACTATCTTCTGTGGAAGCTTTTAATTCAAGTTGTGATACCCTAACCTTAACGATCGCAAATTCGGCAGCTACAAAAAATCCATTTAAAAAAACTAGAATGAAGGTTAATAATATGTCAGAGAGCATATTTACTGGTATTTCCTATTAAAGAAAGAAGTGGGGATCACTGTTGTCATCATAAAATGAGTGCCAAATATAGGTAAAATTATATTGACAGCCTTATTTTAAATAAATATTTAAAAAAGTGAAACTATTTAAGAAAAAAACAGGTACAAAGAGTGGGTAAAAAAATGCTTTTAGAATTTTTTTTAGAAAGAATTTATCTAATTTTACCTCATCAGATATGCGGAAACAGACCATCAAACTAATCGATCTAAGCTTTTTCATTTCCAACAACAGGGTTTCTTTGTTAGTGACGAAGTACCCTTGGAATATTTCAATTTCGATCGATAAAATGAGGCTTAAACGCATCAAGGTCAGAATATGAATGAAACAAGTCAAGCCATAAATCCATATCTTCCTATAGGGATACAGCTTTTAGTAGCCTTAGGATTTGTCTTAACAAGTGTAATCGCAAGCTGGCTTCTTGGACCTAAAGTAAAAACAAAACATAAACTTGAATCTTTTGAATCTGGTATTGAGTCCGTTGGGAACGCCAGAATGCAGTTTTCTATCAAATATTTCCTTGTGGCCACTCTTTTTGTGCTTTTTGACGTAGAAGTGATCTTTTTCTATCCATGGGCTGTAAACTTCAAAGATTTTGCTGTTCAAATGGGAATTAATGGCTTTCTCAAAATGTTGCTATTTATGTCAACGCTCCTTATTGGTTTTATTTATGTTGTTAAAAAAGGAGCCCTTGACTGGGAGTAAATAAAAATTGACCTTAATAGACTAAAAATATGGTAAAAGTTGCGGATGCACCGGTTGGAGTAGAAGGACCAGGATTCTTTGCCACCAAATTGAGCGAGGCAGTTGGTCTTGCCCGAAAACATTCCATTTGGCCTCTGCCATTTGCAACTTCATGCTGCGGTATTGAATTCATGGCCACCATGGCTTCTACCTATGACATGGCCCGTTTCGGAGCTGAAAGACCTAGCTTTTCTCCGCGCCAGGCAGATTTATTGATGGTAATGGGAACGATTGCAAAAAAAATGGGACCCGTTTTGAGACAAGTTTACGAACAGATGGCAGAACCACGCTGGGTAATTGCAGTAGGTGCCTGTGCTTCCAGCGGAGGAATATTTGATACTTACAGTGTATTGCAAGGAATCGACAGAATTATACCAGTTGATGTTTATGTGCCTGGTTGTCCTCCAAGACCTGAACAAATCCTTGATGGATTGATGAGAATTCAGGACCTTGTAGCCAAAGAGCCTTTAAACCGAAGAGAATCTCCCGAATACAAACAACTTCTGGCTAAATACGGAATGGTATAAAATAATGGAAGAACTGAGTGTAAATCAAAAAATAGCGGAACAAATAAAATCAAACTTTGGAGAGGCGATTCTCAATGTAGAAGAGCCTTACAAATTGCTTACCCTTACTGTTAGCAGAGAGAAAGCTATTGAGATTTTAAATTATTTATACAGTGACCCAGAACTCTCTTTCAAATTCCTCACAGACCTTACAGGAGTGCATTACCCGGAACCAAATGAAGAATTAGGAGTGGTATATCACTTACATAATCTTTATAAAAATATCAGAATTCGAATTAAAACTTTTTTTCCAAAAAGCGATCCCTTCATTGCCACTGCTACCACTCTTTTCCCTTGTGCAAATTGGATGGAGCGTGAGACTTTCGATTTCTTTGGAATTATTTTCGAAGGACATCCGAATCTGAAGAGAATTCTCAATGTTGACGATATGGATTATTTCCCAATGAGAAAAGAGTATGCCTTGGAAGACCCAACCAGAGCAGATAAGGATGACAAGAAATTTGGAAGATAAAGGGGACGACATTTACTATGCTTGCGAAAGACACAAATAACGAAATTGATTTATTAGGAGAGCATCTCACAACGCTCAACCTTGGACCTACACACCCTGCAACGCATGGTGTGTTTCAGAATATCGTAAAGCTGGATGGAGAAAAAATCGTAGATGCAGAATCTACTGTTGGATATATACACAGGGCTTTTGAAAAACTTGCTGAGCGCAGACCTTACTATCAAATTACTCCTCTTACAGACCGGTTAAATTATTGCTCCTCTCCCATCAACAATATGGGATGGCATATGACGGTAGAGAAACTGATCGGAGCTGAATTACCTAAACGTGTAGAATACCTTCGCGTGATCATCATGGAACTTTCAAGAATTTCCGATCACTTAATTTGTAATAGTATTCTTGGCGTAGACGTAGGAGCATTTACAGGCTTCCTTTACATATTCCAATTCAGAGAAAAAATATACGACATCTTCGAAGAAATTTGCGGGGCCAGATTGACAACAAACATTGGACGTATTGGTGGATTTGAAAGAGATTTTACTCCTAAAGCGTTCGCAAGAATTAGAGCTTTCCTGGATGAATATCCGGTTGCATTGAAGGAGTTTGAAAACCTCTTCAACCGCAACAGAATTTTTATGGACAGATGTGTTGGCGTTGGGCCAATAACAGCTGAAAGAGCATTGCAATACGGATTTACCGGACCGAATTTAAGAGCGGCAGGTGTGGATTATGATGTAAGAGTTATGAATCCATATTCTTCTTACCAGGATTTTGAATTTGATATTCCTGTTGGAACAGGTGGAGATACTTACGATCGTTTCATGGTAAGAAACGCAGAGATGTGGCAAAGCTTAAGCATTATCAGACAAGCTATGGACAAATTGCCGGAAGGCCCTTTCCATGCCAACATTCCTGACTTCTATTTGCCTCCGAAAGAAGATGTTTACAACCACATGGAAGCATTGATCTACCATTTCAAAATTGTAATGGGAGAAACAGAAATTCCAAAAGGAGAAGTATACCATGCAGTGGAAGGTGGAAATGGAGAGCTTGGATTTTATTTAATTAGTGACGGAGGAAGAACTCCTTTCAGATTACATTTCAGAAGACCTTGTTTTATTTATTACCAGGCATACCCTGAGATGATCAAAGGATCATTGCTTTCAGATGCAGTGGCTACGATGAGTAGTTTGAATCTGATCGCCGGAGAAATGGACGCTTAGGATTGCGGATTTTAAGATTGAAAGATTTAAAAATTATAAAAAATTAATTAATTGGAAAATTTCAGAGCAAGTATCAATCTTACAATTTTTCAATTTTTAATCTTTAATTAATGGAAACACAAACAGAAGTTAAATTTTCAGATGAAAAGCTGAAGCTGGTTCAGGAGATCATGAAAAGATATCCTGAAGGAAGGCACAAGTCTGCTTTGCTTCCTGTGCTTCATATTGCACAGCATGATTTGGGGGGATGGCTTAGTGTGCCTGTCATGGATTATGTTGCATCTTTGCTAAATATAAAACCTATAGAAGTATATGAGGTAGCAACTTTCTACACCATGTACAACATGAAACCTGTTGGCAAATGCATGATTGAATTTTGTCACACTGGTCCTTGTTTGCTAAAGGGGGTAGAAGATGTTATTGACTATACAGAAAACAAGTTGGGAATTAAAGTAGGACAAACTACACCTGATGGGAAGTTTACAATAAAAACGGTAGAGTGCCTTGGTTCTTGCGGAACTGCACCGATGGCACAGATCGGACAATATTATTACGAGAATCTTACCAAAGAAAAAATTGATAAGATCGTAGAGTTATTTGGAAAAGCAGAGTACAACCCTGATCTAAAATACGAGATATAAAAAATGAAGGCGATTGGAAAATCATGGTCATCCTATAAATCAAAAACATCCTAGTCATGGGAAGGAAACTATTATTTGAGCATATAGATAAACCAGGCATCAATACTTTCGAGGTCTATAAAGCCAATGGCGGCTATAAAGCTGTTGAAAAAGCTTTCAAGATGACACCGGATGAAGTGATGGAAGAGGTGAAAAAATCCGGTCTAAGAGGACGTGGAGGAGCTGGATTTCCTACCGGAATGAAATGGAGTTTCTTAGACAGAAAATCCCCTAAACCAAGATACCTTGTTTGCAATGCTGATGAGAGTGAACCGGGAACTTTTAAAGATAGATATTTGATGGAGCACCATCCTCATATTTTCATTGAGGGAATGATCCTTTCTTCTTACGCCTTGGGTTCAAACACATCCTATATCTACATCCGTGGAGAATACAAATGGATCGTAGCAATTTTAGAAAAAGCAATTGCTGAAGCGAAACGTGCAGGATATATCGGACAGAATATATTAGGATCAGGATACAATCTAGAAATGTATGTCAATAACGGAGCAGGCGCTTATATCTGCGGAGAAGAAACTGCACTATTAGAATCTTTGGAAGGAAAAAGAGGAAATCCAAGAATGAAACCTCCCTTCCCTGCTATCTCAGGATTGTACGCCTCTCCTACTGTGGTAAACAATGTGGAGACGATTGCTGCTGTAACTCCAATCATCAATATGGGTGGAGATGAGTATGCGAAAATTGGTGTTGGAAAAAGTACAGGAACAAAATTAATATCTGCTTGCGGACATATCAATAAACCTGGTGTATACGAAATTGAACTAGGACTTCCTGTTGATGAATTTTTAAATTCAGATGAATATTGCGGTGGTATCCGCACTGGACATAGATTGAAAGCCGTAATACCGGGAGGTTCTTCGGTTCCGATTTTACCGGGAGAATTATTCCTAAAAAATATAAAAGGTGAAGACAGGCTCATGAGCTACGAGTCACTTTCTGACGGTGGTTTTGTAAGCGGTTCTATGCTTGGTTCCGGTGGATTCATAGCCATGGACGAAACTACTTGCATCGTTCGTAATCTTTATAGCTTCGCAAGATTCTATCATCATGAATCATGCGGACAGTGCAGTCCTTGCAGAGAAGGAACAGGCTGGATGGAAAAAGTATTGCACCGTTTAGAGTATGGTCATGGACATATGAGCGACATTGATTTGCTCGTGGACATCGCTAAAAAAATTGAAGGAAATACAATCTGTCCATTGGGAGATGCTGCTGCATGGCCTGTTGCCAGTGCGATCCGTCACTTCAGAGAGGAATTTGAATACCATGCAAAATATCCTGACAAAGTGAAAGGTCGCACAGCACATTTGGATGATTATAAAAAAGCAATGAGCCCTGTTTTAAGTTAACAGGCATAAATAAAAAAAATGAAAAAGGATTTTAAAGGCCATAATAATCATGTCGATCCTGTAAATCCTTTAATCCTGTAAATTATGGCAAAAGTAACAATAGATGGTGTTGAAATAGAAGTTGAGGATGGAACAACCATTCTTAATGCAGCCCGCAAGATTGGCGGAGACCTTGTGCCTCCTGCTATGTGTTATTATACTTCTTTAAAAGGAAGCGGAGGAAAATGCAGAACCTGTCTTGTAAAAGTAGCAGCAGGATCTACAAAAGACCCACGTCCTATGCCGAAGCTTGTTGCATCATGCTCCACTCCTGTTCAGGAAGGAATGATTGTACAAAGCATCACATCTCCCGAAGTAATTGAAGCAAGAAAAGGTGTAGTTGAATTTCTATTGATCAATCACCCGTTGGACTGTCCTATTTGTGATCAGGCGGGAGAATGTCATTTACAAGATTTATCGTATGAGCACGGATCTGCAAAGACACGTTACGAAGAAGAAAGAAGAACATTTGACAAAATAGATATTGGCGATAAGATTCAGCTTCACATGACACGCTGCATCCTTTGCTACCGCTGCGTTTATACAGCAGATCAAATTACAGGAGAAAGAGTACATGGTGTGTTGAACAGAGGCGATGCATCTGAAATCAGTACCTACATTACAAAAGCTATTGACAATGACTTCTCAGGAAACATTATTGATGTTTGTCCTGTAGGCGCATTAACTGATAAAACTTTCCGTTTCAAAAGTAGAGTTTGGTTTGTAAAACCGATGGATGCACATAGAGAGTGTTCGAAGTGCACAGGAAAGGTAGCAATCTGGATGTATGGAAACGATGTATACAGAGTAACAGGAAGAAAAGATAAATACGGGGAGCTTGAAGCTTTCATCTGTAACGAATGCAGATTTGAAAAGAAAGAAGCAAAAGACTGGACAATAGAAGGCCCAAGAAAGATTGACAGACACTCTGTAATCTCACAAAATAAATATTTACAAGGTTTAAAAGTAGATGCTCCCAAGAATATAGGGTATGGAAATATTAATTGATAAGACAGTTTTAGTAGTAGTTTTATTTAGCATCACTTTGCTGATAGCGATGTATAGCACCCTTGCAGAACGCAAGGTTTCTGCATTTCTTCAGGATCGTATTGGTCCGAACAGAGCAGGAGTTTTTGGAATCTTCCAACCTTTGGCAGATGGAGCAAAATTTTTCTTTAAAGAAGAAATTATTCCGGCAGATGCCGATAAAGCACTCTTTGTTTTAGGACCTTCTCTTGCAATGCTTACCGCATGTATGACAAGTGCAGTTATTCCCTGGGGACCGGATCTTCACCTTTGGGGCAGAACTATTGAATTACAAGTTGCGGACATCAACATTGGTATCCTTTATAGTTTTGCTGTTGTCTCCCTTGGAGTATATGGCATAATGATAGGCGGATGGGCATCCAACAATAAATTTTCTCTACTAGGTGCTTTGAGAGCTTCTTCTCAAATGATCAGCTATGAAATCTCAATGGGTCTAGCCATCATTTCTATTGTAATGATGACCGGATCTTTAAGTATTCGTGATATTGTAGAACAGCAACATGGAATGCATTGGAATATTTTCTATCAGCCATTGGCCTTTTTAATTTTCTGTGTTTGTTCCTTTGCGGAATGCAACAGAACTCCATTTGATTTACCTGAATGTGAAGCTGAATTAGTTGGAGGATACCATACAGAATACAGCAGTATGAAGTTGGGATTATACCTCTTTTCTGAATATGTAAATATGTTCATTTCATCTGCAATGATGGCTGCTATATTCTTCGGAGGATATAATTTCCCGGGAATGGGCTTAATTCAAGATCAGAACCTGGTAGCAATATTAGGAGTGATTGTATTCTTTGCAAAAATCATATTTGGTATCTTCTTCTTCATGTGGGTGCGTTGGACAGTACCAAGGTTCCGTTACGATCACCTGATGAACTTAGGATGGAAAAAATTGATCCCGATGGCATTATTTAATATTGTTTTGACTGGGGCAGTTATATTATTAAAACAGTACTTTTCTTGATGAATTATTGTTATCAATAGGGTCAAGATAAAAGGAAATAAAAATATGCAAGCATTAACCAATAAAGCGAAGGTAGTTTCTAAGAAGGAAATGACATGGGCTGAAAAGATGTACCTACCGGCCATCTTTCAGGGCTTGATGATCACAATCTCTCACTTCTTCAGAAAGAAAGCTACCATTCAGTACCCTGAAGAAAAAAGAGAATTCAGTAAGGTATATAGAGGAAAGCACATTTTGAAAAGAGATGAGCAAGGAAGAGAAAATTGCACGGCCTGCGGACTTTGTGCGGTGGCCTGTCCTGCTGAAGCAATAACTATGACCGCTGCAGAGCGTAAAAAAGGTGAAGAAGGTTTGTACAGAGAAGAAAAGTATGCCGCTGTTTATGAAATCAATATGCTGCGATGCATTTTCTGCGGCTTATGTGAAGAGGCCTGCCCAAAAGATGCAATTTATTTGACAGAAGAAATGCCTCAGGCGAATTATGACAGAGGCAATTTCATTTTTGGGAAGGATAAACTGGTTCAGCCTTTGGGTACCAGTGCACATCCAAAAACTTATAAACCTTATACAAAGTAATGATTCACGAAGTTATATTTTTAGTTCTTTCTTTTGTTTCTATTGCTTCAGCTTTGTGCGTCATTTTTGCAAAGAGTCCGGTTTATAGTGTTCTATCTTTGGTGGTTACTTTTCTTTCCATCACTGGACATTATTTCCTTTTGAATGCAGGATTTCTCGGAGTAGTAAACATCATAGTATATGCAGGAGCCATTATGGTTTTATTCCTGTATGTAATCATGATGTTGAATCTAAATAAAAAATCTGCGGAGACACATCAGCTTTTATTTAAGGTGGCCGGTATTGTTTCGGGTGGATTATTATTGTTCACGCTGATAGCAGCTTTGTCTACGATGCCGCAGAGTGGGGAAAATATGAGCAGCATGGAAACAATTGGAACTGTAAAAGTTTTAGGTGTTGTTTTATTTGATGATTACCTCTTACCCTTTGAAGTATCCTCTGTTTTATTCCTTTCAGCAATGATAGGCGCGGTAATGTTAGGTAAGAAAAATTTGAAAGACCATTAATTCAGTGAACAGTTAGCAGTAAACAGTTATCAGTAAAAAATGAGTCATTGGTCAATAGTCAGTAGTAAATGAATAAATCTTACAATCTTTAATCTTTCAATTTGTAATTAAAAATGAACCAATATTTAATCAATTCATTAAACAACTACATCCTACTTGCTTCTATATTATTTTGTATAGGCATCGTTGGTGTTCTGGTTCGTAAAAACATAATAATTATTTTCATGTCCATTGAGCTGATGCTTAATGCAGTCAACCTTCTTTTGGTTGCCTTTTCAGTGCATCACAATGACTCCTCTGGACAAGTTTTTGTGTTTTTCATCATGGCAGTCGCTGCGGCTGAAATAACCGTAGGCCTTGCGATATTGGTGATGATCTATAGAAATACAGGTTCGGTAAGTATCGATTCTCTTAAAAATCTGAAGTGGTAATTGGGGGTAAAATCCCTATTATCTTATTAAATAAAATGGTAATATTGTTTTCGTAGAATTTTTAAAATTTCATGAGTGTAAAGTTACTCGTTGCTTTAATTCCTTTATTACCGCTGATCGGATTTCTCCTCATTGGTTTGTTTGGAAAACATCTAAGCAAAATAATTATCAGCCTTATTGCCTGCGGAACCATTTTAGGTTCTTTCATCATCGTTCTGACTTTTCTGATTCCGGCAATTAATGGCGGTCTAGCTTCTACAACTATAAAATATTTCGATTGGATAACTGTAGGAAACCTTAATATTCCCTTTTCATTTTTAATAGATCCGCTTTCTGTACTAATGATGAGCATCATAACAGGAGTAGGATTCCTCATACACGTCTATTCAGCTGGATACATGTCGCATGATGATGGATTTCACAGATACTTCTCTTATTTGAATCTTTTCGTATTCGCTATGCTCTTACTCGTAATGGGAGCAAATTATTTGGTTTTATTCACCGGCTGGGAAGGGGTAGGACTCTGCTCCTATTTGCTGATTGGTTTCTGGTTTAAGAACAACGACTATAACAATGCTGCCAAGAAAGCATTCATCATGAACCGTATTGGTGATCTTGGTTTTTTACTTGGAATGCTATTGATCGTAACAACTTATGGAAGTCTTGACTACAGCATTGATCTTGCAAAACCCTTAGTTGAGTCTGACAGGAGCAATAATTTATTTCTTGCTATAACGTTGCTTCTCTTTATCGGAGCAACCGGTAAGAGCGCACAAATTCCATTATACACCTGGCTTCCTGATGCGATGGCTGGCCCTACTCCTGTTTCTGCATTGATACATGCCGCTACTATGGTGACAGCCGGTGTTTATATGATTGTGAGATCGAATGTATTATTTGCAATGTCACCGCTTACACTTGAAATAATTGAAGTAATAGGATTGACGACTGCACTCTTTGCAGGAACAATTGCGCTAGTACAAAATGATATTAAAAAAGTATTGGCCTACTCTACAGTTAGTCAGCTGGGCTTTATGTTTTTTGCCCTGGGAATGGGTGCTTATTCAACAGCCATGTTCCATGTTACTACACATGCTTTCTTCAAAGCATTGCTGTTCCTTTGTGCAGGAAGTGTAATCCATGCCATGAGCGGAGAGCAGGATATCCGAAACATGGGAGGTCTAAGAAAAAAACTACCGATTACCTTCTTTACATTTTTAATTGGAGCAGTGGCCATTTCAGGCATCCCTCCTTTTGCTGGATTCTTTTCAAAAGATGAAATTCTTACTAGAGCTTTTGAACACAGCCCATTCCTTTGGGGAATTGCATTGGTTGCGGCCTTAATGACTACCTTCTACATGTTCCGTCTACTCTTCCTTACCTTCTTCGGTGATTTTAGAGGCACACATGAGCAGGAACACCATCTACACGAGTCTCCTTTAAGCATGACTATTCCGCTAATGGTGTTAGCGGTTCTTTCCGCAATAGGTGGATTCATAGGGGTTCCGGAAGTATTGGGAGGAAACAATTTCCTTCACAAATTCTTGGGATCTGTTGTGATGCAAAAAATTTCTATAGACGAAAAAGTGCTGTCACACGGTACAGAACTTATGCTGATGGGAATTTCAACAGGAGCTGTAGTTGTCATGATACTGATCACTTACTTGAAATACAAAAAGAAAGAATCCGTTCCTTCCAAAATAGAGAGCTCCTATTCATCAGGACACAATCTCCTTTATAAAAAATATTACGTAGATGAAATTTACAATGCCTTGTTTGTAAGACCAACGCAATGGTTCTCGGATAAGTTTTATAGTATTTTAGAGGTAAAGGTCATCGATGATTTTGTAAATTCAGTAGGGATGGGTGTTACTATTTTAAGCAAAAACTTCAGGTTAATACAGACAGGAAACATTACTTTCTATCTGCTTGCTATGGTTGTAGGCATTGTAGCAATTTTATTTTTCAATAGCTTTTTAAGATAATATAAATGATTACAGGAATACTAGCGATACTTATTTTCCTTCCCTTCCTTTTGGGATTATGCTGCTTTCTGGTTCCGGAAAATAAAGTTAAACAGCTTGCCTTTGCTTTTTCTTTATTGGTGTTTGCAGTTTCTGCTTACATGGCATCAGACTTTTGTCTATGCTATGACATTCAATATGCCTTCAACTATCCATGGATTCCCTCCATGGGAATTTCATTCAATATAGGCCTGGATGGCATCAGCTTGCTGCTTGTCCTTCTTACCACCTTTCTTGTTCCACTGATTATTCTTTCATCCTTTAGATATGAATACAAGAATAGCAGGTTGTTTTATTCATTGATACTTATCATGCAAGGTGCCCTAATTGGTGTTTTCTCTGCCGGTGATGCATTTCTATTTTATATCTTCTGGGAGTTGGCACTGATACCAATCTATTTTATTTGTTTGTTGTGGGGTGGTGCAGACCGATTGAGAATTACTTTGAAATTTTTTATTTATACGCTTGCAGGAAGTTTATTTATGCTGTTGGCGATTATTTATTTATACCTACAGACTCCGGAACATTCATTTGACATCACTGCTTTCTATAGTTTAAAATTAGATCCCCAAACACAGACTGTGATCTTCTGGGGATTTTTCCTAGCCTTCGCGATTAAGATGCCTATTTTTCCTTTGCATTCCTGGCAGCCGGACACTTATCATACAGCCCCGACCCCAGGCACGATGCTGCTTTCAGGAATTATGCTGAAAATGGGAATCTATGGTGTGATCCGCTGGATGATTCCAATAGTTCCGGAGTCTGTAGGTATAAATAAATAATCGCCAACAGCATAAATAAACTTCCTGCAAGCGTATAAATAAAAAATTTCAAAGTAATTCTCAATCGGTCT
>JGI24806J26614_1000486_pt1 | contig 12293 bp, 11 predicted proteins | sample Kansoi200umMDA_FD_26614 | JGI IMG/M metagenome (IMG submission 26614)
ATTATAAATTCCTGTAACATCGGGACGATAACCGGTAAGTAATGAAGCCCGGCTGGGATTGCAAAGTGGGTATTGATTGTATGCACGATCAAAACGGGTAGCTCTTGCCACCAAACGATTCAGGTTCGGAGTTTTTACAAATGAAAAGCCGTAACATTCCATGTCGACATTTAAATCATCGGAAGCGATGAAAAGAATATTATACTTTTTCTTTTGAAGGTTTTGGTTCTTGTCTCTTTGATGGGTGTGAGACATGAATAAAACAGAACTAATCACTAATAACCAACGGTAGACTTTGCAGAGCTTAATTGGTTTCATACTGAAGTTAGTTTTAAAGATTATTCTTTTATCACTGAATCCCGTACATTTTGCCGGCGTTCCCCTAACAAAGGTTTAGCATTTATCTTAGGTAACCAGGCAGCCAGTTTCTTTTTTGTTTCAGCATATTTAGGGTCCAATGCAAGATTCTTCCATTCATAAGGATCTGTATTATGATCATAGAGTTCTTCAGTTTTATCACTATACTGTATATATCTCCAGCGTTCTGTTCTTACAGTGTGATTATCTTTTCCGAAGGTAGTGATTGATGGATGATCCCATGAAAGTTTTGGGTTCTTCAATAAAGGCATAATATCCTGTGCCTCTATTCCATCTTTTGCAGGAAGCCCGCATAAACTTATCAAAGTAGGATAAATGTCCATCAGGTTCACTGTTCTCTCACAAACTGAATTTGGTTTTGTAATGCCAGGGGCAACAATGATGAATGGAACTCTTGTTGCTTCTTCCCATAATGCAAATTTTCTCCAATGTTCTTTTTCACCTAAATGCCAGCCATGATCACCAAAGAATACAATGATCGTATTTTGTTTATACGCACTTTTCTCAAAAGCATCCAGCAGCCTGCCAAGCATGGCATCGGCAAATGAAATGGCAGCAAGATAACCCTGCACAGCTTGTTTCCATTTATCATTTTCGAGAATGAACTTATGATCTTCCATATTCGTCGCTGTCGCATTCTGTTGTCCTTCCGGGGTTTTTTTAGCCATCATAACTCCAATAGGCGGAACATCGTCAAGATCATTAGCAATTACTTTTGGGAGTACGATCTCCGATAAAGGATACATATCAAAATATTTTTGCGGCACCCACCATGAAAGATGCGGACGTTTGATTCCAACAGCAAGAAAAAATGGCTTCTCATGTTTTTCATTTAAAAAATCAATGCCCCATTGTACATGTTTATAATCTGCCATGTCTTCATCATTTGCCTGTAAGGGTCCCCAATCAAAATTTCCATAACCATTCATGGGCTGCTTCTCTGGTGTTAATTGTCTTTGTTGCGGATAATACTTATTCCATGAGGCAGAATCGTTGTATGAATCATGAAAGATCTTGCTGATCCCTACAACTTCATAACCATTATGCATAAAATATTGAGGCAGCGTAACGGCATCAGGAAGTGCCCGCCGCCAGGGTTCCCAATTCTGATAAACACCGGATGTTGATGGACGTACCCCTGTAAGCAGAGCCGTTCGTGACGGATTACAAACCGGCGCAGCACAATAAGCTCTTGTGAAATTCATCCCCTGCTTTGCGAGTTTATCAATGTTCGGTGTCTTTACTCCTTTATATCCATCAAGTGGCCCAACCCAATCATTCAGGTCATCAACAGCAATGAAAAGAACATTGTATTTTTTTGAATCCTGTGCTAAAAGATTATAAGGTGAACATACAATGAAGAACTGTAGAAGTGCAGTGATATGCAGAATTTTCATATCAAGAGATTTTATAATGAAAAAAAATCTCTTATAGGTAGAAAGAAAATGGGAGTATAAAACTAAGGAATTTTATATTCACGGAGTCCGATCAACGGGTTGTTACAGCAACATCTTTTACTTAATAATGTCTTCCCCACAACTCTACTGTCGGTTTATTTCCATCTGAACTTGTGGCTTCATACCAGAAAACCACTTTTTCAATAAGTCGTTTTGCTCCGGGCAGATCGATCACACGGCTTTCACTTCCATCGGTAAAATTATTCTTCAATGGTATCTCTTGTGTTTCACCATTACGGAAATACACGATCATCTTTTGCATATTGAGGGAACCGCCCCTTACTTTAATTTTTAATGCTTCATACCATCCATCCCAACGGCCGCTAATCACATCCTTGTCGGTTTTAAACTTTACTTTTCGTTCACCCAGTTTATCAAAACGCTGCGCAGAAGCAGTATTTTTTAATGGAGTAAATGATAATGCAGGTACTATCAATATTGCGATCAATGCCGGAAATGCAGCGGAGAAAAATTTTTTCATAATACTTAGTTTTGGTTTAGGAGTATATGAAAGTTAAAGAAAATTTCCTTTAATTCTTCTTTATCATACAAGAGGTTTAAAGTGATGAAATAATTATCTCTTGTTTCAGGAAAAAGAATGAGAGCATAAAATTAAGAAAGTTTATGCTCCCTGTTCCCGAACTCACGGGAATGTTTTTTATTGATGTGTATGAGGAACCTACTGCGTAAGTGTAATTGACCCAACATCTGTCACCTGGCCAATGGAGACACTAATATTATTTAATGTCTTATCTATATACCCGTTATTAGCATCTATGAACACTGACCATACACCATCAGGTACACCACGAATTAAAAATTCACCGGTTACAGGATCTGGAATTGCACTTAAGGTGCCAATACCATTCGTTGCCTGCACTGTCGCATTTGCAGCAGCGGGAGAAACAACTCCTTTGATCGCTCCGCTTAATGCTTCAGTAAAAGTGCGGAACGCAGGTTTTAAAATATAACTACCTGCGCCGTTATCAACGATCGAATGGTCCACTTCCAGATCTATCCAAAGCTTATATTCAACGCCTGCAATAAGATCGGCATGAATATTAAACTTCAATCCTGATTCCTCCCCCGAAGGAACTTCCAATGGTAAAGGGGATGCAACACCATTCACCACGATCGTATTGTTAGTGCCAAGTATCAATCTTAGTTGAGAGATCTTACCGGCGGGTAATTCAAATGATGATAAAAGTGCTTCCATCCCATTCGCGAATTCAAGAACATTATAGGTGACAGGAGAAACAGCCATTGGCATGGTCGTCCAACCGCCTTCGCCGGGATCTGAACTTGCTTTTACCTGGATACCTGTTACCTCGATATTGACCTCATCATAATCTGCCGGTGCATCAGTGAGGTAAACTGTTAATCTTGACATCCCCGCATCTTTTTTACAATTTGCACCAGAGAAAATAAGTATTGCGAAGAATGAAACGCTCAAAAGCAAACGAATTGTTTTCATGGAGTAAGTTTTTATGAGGTACTAATGACAATAATAATGCCTTTGTGCCAGCGGCAACATAGATTAACTACGATACACGAAGTTTTAAGTAGTAAAAAATGCTTTTCATCGGATGAATACGTCGACAATCTTCCTGATAATAAACCTAAAAAGAAGATAACCGAACGAATTATTAATTATTAATTACTAATTATTAATTCTACCCAAATAATCAATAATTAATAATCGGTAATCAACTCACATTCGCAATCACAATCCTCTGTCAGATAAGTTTTATTTTTCCAGTGTAAGGGTAAAATATGCTTTTATGAAATCACCATCCTCAGAGTTCTCCTGTTTTTCAGTATACATCAAAACCTGGTTTCCTCTTATCCGGAATGTTTGAGGTGGTGGTTTTTTCCAAAAGTGATTCCATCTTCTTTTACCAATCAGCAGAACGGAAGCTGTATCCATGACATACCATCCTTTCATGCGGTTTTGAAATGCCGGCATCATATGTGGCGCATGGACATAAAAAAATGTAGAATCAGTATATAAAACCAGGGTAACATAATCGTGGTGACCACCAGTATACTGAGCCGCAATAGGCTTAGCGTCTATTTTTTGCTGCAGCCTTTCGAGTGTACATGAAGACAGAATTGTAGCAAATAGCAATAGAAGCAATCCCGTATTTCTTTTACCCATCATAAAAATTATGATGTCAATTTAAAAAAAATATTTCACGCAAGAGACACCAAATAGACAGAATTCACGGCGATCACTTTGTGCTTCTTTGTGTCTCCGTGCCTCCGTGGTTCAAAAAAAAACTTCTCAAAAAGAGAAGCTTCAATTGATCGAACAAACCGCAGAAACCTGCTGTGAGCTCAACGTTAATCCTTATTTCCTCGTATAAGTCTTACAAAGCGGTAATAAAAAAAACTACCAAATAAAATAAGAATAAACAGTACGATATACCTTGTTTTCAGAGGGGTCATCTTAAGCTGTGTTACTACCAAAATAGTGCCTCTGTGTCGTCGTTAGAAAGTTAAGTTACTATAAACGCAGTTTTGACAAGTAGAAAAAGATCTTAACCCGGAAACCTACGTCGACAAACTTACAAGAGTATTTCTCGCAAAGACGCTAAGTAAAATACAAAAGACGCAAGACTTTGCGCCTTAGCGTGTAAACAAAAAAGCATCCCGACTCAGGAAGCCAATTATTAATTATTAATTACTAATTATTAATTCTACCCCAATAATCAATAATTAATAATCAGTAATCAACTCACATTCTCGATGACCATAGCTGAAGCCCCACCTCCCCCATTACAAATCCCCGCTGCTCCATACTTCGCATTATTTGCTTTCAGTACATTTATTAATGTAACAATGATCCTTGCACCACTTGCACCAAGCGGATGACCAATAGAAACAGCACCGCCATGTACATTCACTTTTGAAGGATCAAGCTTCATACGTTTTGTATTTTCAATACCAACAACAGCAAACGCTTCGTTGAGTTCCCAGTAAGAAATATCTTCCATCTTCAATCCGGCTTTAGCAACTGCCTTCGGAACAGCAAGCGATGGTGTTGTTGTAAACCATTCGGGCGCCTGTTCAGCATCCGCATAAGAAAGAATTTTTGCAATTGGTTTTAATCCTAACTCATCTGCTTTTTCTTTACTCATCAATACTAATGCGGCAGCGCCATCATTCATCGTGCTTGCATTAGCAGCAGTAACTGTTCCTCCTTTTTCAAATGCAGGATTCAGCGTTGGTATCTTATCAAACTTTACATTATAAGGTTCTTCATCTTTTATAAACACAATTGGATCGCCCTTGCGTTGTGGGATCACCACCGGTTCAATTTCATTATTAAACTTACCATCGTCCCATGCTGCCTGGCTGCGTTTATAACTTTCAATTGCAAATGCATCCTGCGCCTCGCGACTGATACCACATTCTCTTGCACACAACTCAGCAGCATTGCCCATTGCTTTACCATCATATACATCTGTCAATCCATCTTTGGCAAGACCATCCACTGCTGTTACATCCCCATATTTATTACCCCATCGAAGTTTGGGATCATAGAACGGAACATTGCTCATACTCTCCATACCACCGGCTACAACAATATCAGCATCGCCCAATAAAATTGATTGTGCAGCCTGTGCAATTGCTTTCATACCACTGGCGCAAACTTTATTTACCGTTGTACAATTCACTTCATTTGGCAATCCGGCAAACTTTGCGGCCTGTCTTGCAGGCGCCTGTCCAAGATTAGCCTGCAACACACAACCCATTAATACATCTTGTATTTGTTCAGGCTTTACACCCGCTTTTTGCAACGCACCCTTAATAGCAATTGCGCCAAGCTGTGTAGCCGAAAGATCTTTTAATGAGCCACCGAAACTTCCTATCGGGGTACGAACTGCTGAGATGATATAGACTTCTTTCATTTAGAAAAAACTTTTAGGACGCAAAGGTAGGAAATGTGAGTTGGCTTGTCATCCCGAACGAACTGAAGGAATGTGCCAAGTTGATTACTACTATTAAACTTTTGTGGCGTCGCACTCTTGTACGTCTTGTTCGCTATTCAGGATTCACTAGTCAGTCTTTTTGACTTGGATGGATTGCTACAATGAAGGAGTTTTAAGTAGCCGAGACATAAGTGTTGTCTGCAAAATGTCATTCCATAAATTATTGAATTGATCTAATGAGCAATAAACTTAAAGAGATTATTTCTTCAAGTCGAATAGGAACCATTGCTATCTTAATCTTTTCTGTGTATACTTTCGCCTGGAGTATTATGGAACCTTTGCAATTTGACTGGATTGATAATAATAAAGGATTATGGAGAATCGTTTTATTAACTTTTTCAGGAATCGTCTCTATTGCCATAACTATACGCCTTGCAAGATCGTTATTAGATAAGATTGATGCAGACGGACCTGGTAGAACTTTACAAGACTCGTATTCAAGCACAGGTAATCCACAATTAACTCCTTTACAAGATGGACACATTGGTAATGTGGTCAAAATTACAGGTAATTACAGCCTGGATGAAACTGACTGGATGATAAAAAGTAGTGCTCAAAAAGCAAATAAAATGGAACTAATTTTTAATAATAATGGGAAGTTTGATTTTTATCTACGGGTTGGTATGTTGAGTAAAAATGGTCAGACATCTATAACAAAGTGGATAAGATTTGATAGTACAATTTCAACTCCTAATCCATATGTTCCTAATGCACCTGAGCTAGGTGTTCCGTATGACTCAATTCTATTCAAAACATTTAATAAAGCCGAAATAGATATTGCGGAAGCTGTAAAAAAGTCCTATGGTCAAGGGGGATGGACATACAATAAGATTATGATATTTCGTATAAGATGTAATGATACTACAATTAAAAGTGTGTCATTTAAAAAATGATCCCATGTTGTTGGTCGCCTGACCAACAACATGGTTCTTAGTAATGTTTCTTCCCAGACGAGTCTCCTCCCTATCTATATAAATGTATCCGTTAAAAGAATCCAAGGAGGGGCTCGTCGCCTGTAGTAGCCGACGTGTCCCTCTTAGCTTTCCCACGATTAAACTCCTCGCTATGCGGAGGATGCTCATCTGGAAAGAAAATAAAATATGATTTGAGATACCGCCCTCGCAGGCTCTTTAATTATCTTTAACTTTATTTCAAGCCTTTCTTTCTAAAATTTCCAGCATAACAGTGGCACTCCATTTTTTTAAAAAAATTAATCCACGTATCTACTTAGATGTTTACATCCATGACGAAAGTGTATTACAACTGTTAGAAAGAGAAATTAACAATGTAAAAAATAACCTATCACTAAATACAACACTCTCAGAATTACCTATAATTTTCAATTGCAAAAATGATTGGGAAAAAACACTTATGGAAAGGCTTAAAATCGCTCCTTCAAAGCCGGTTGCTGTTCAAAAAATGATTGATGATTTAAAAGACGCAATTCAGCCTGACTACTCAAATGTAACTGATGAAGAAATAAAAAATAAAAACTGGCATAAAGAGTTTAGAAAAATTTCTTACGATCATTATAGTCGTGGTGACAATGTTACTTTGAAAGGCCTTGGCTATTTATTGCTCATGGAAAATTGGAAACGCAATCCAAAAGATACATTTCCTGAAGAACAATTTCTAGGCATCACCTCTCCGATGCCTGGTATGAATAAAATCATTTTAAGGGCTCTCGCTGAAGGCGCAACAATTGCTGCTTTTCTACCCTATTTGGAAAAAATATTAGTTAACATTCACAATAATATTATTCCATAAATCTTTTATTGTTGAAATATTTGATTAGGGACAAAAAAACTATCGCAATTGCTACCTGAATTTAATTCTGGGCTTTCTTGAGACGCCTCATATTTATTTTTCGGAACTCCGAAATCTGAAAATAATACTTCTTGAATTTCAGTATTCCTAGGATCTCGTAAATAAATTGTTTTACTATATAAATTTTCTTTAGACAGGATTAATTGATCAAAAAGACGATTATATAAAGGAAATGAATATCCAATGACAATTACTGAATGAGAATTTTTTACAGCTTCGCTTGCTGAATTAATAAATTTGGGTGGTTCAGCCCCATCGCTTTTCATGTTTTCCCAGGCAAAACTCAAATCTTTTACATCTTCACTTAAGTCAACTCCAGATTGATTTCTTTCTATCAATTTCTCAAATAGCTGAATCAAATCTTGCTCTTCAAATACTTTTGAATCGTTGAACGAATCATGTCTAATAAAGCCATTCAAATGAATCGCTCTTATTTGTTCATTGAATATAAAAACATTTTTTTCAATTTGACGACGGCCTATTATACTCCCAATTGATTCAGGGTAAAACATGAAATTTCTAATCGCATTCAAGATATTATGATCATAGTTCCAAGTTATAATATTGATTTTCGAATAAAATTGGCATTGCCCTTTAACTGGCTTTAAAAGACCTGCAATAAGAGAATCATATCTTGGATCAATGTTAAATTTTTTTCGATTCTCCGGAAAATTTCCGTTGAATTTCAAATTATACAAACCTAAAGGACATAAATGTTCGAAAATAAAGTAATACAACAATAAAGCTTTGTACTTAACAATTTCATCTGAGTTTTGATGAAAGAGTTTTTTGAAATAGGTATCAAATGAGAGATGTTCTCCGATGTTGTCGATAAACTTTCTGTTTTCCTTTATAAACTCTGAACGATGAGACAGAGTTATTCGTAAAAATGTTAGGTAATTATTAAACCTATCACCAAAATTATTAACCAAAGGCATTGATTGATAACTAGCTCCGGCTCCTAAAAAATATGTGATTTCATTCATATTTGAATTTACTCTTTTTCCATTTACAAATTAATAGCATCTTCAGTTGAGGCTGTCTTCGCCTCGTTTCGTGTTCGTAATAAAATGCCCCGATGCGTGAAGACACGCATCGGAACGAAATAAGTGATGCGTGGAGGCATCGTACATACGATGCGGGCATCACGGCATCAGAAATCAAGAGTTGCTTTTGGGGTAGAGGCTTGTTTACGGCGTATATTTATGTGTTAGTGTCATTAGTACTACCGAAGCATTTTTCTGACAAAAGCATGTTGACACTTTTGATTCGCAATTTAATTAAGAGTAATTTACTGAATTTACTAGTTTGTTAATCAGAAAATAGTCTAATAATTTAAGGTTGAAAATATCTCTATTTGCAAAACATAAAATTAAAAATTGAAATGAATAGTTATCCAGATCCAAAGAATATACATCCAGAAATTACAAATCTCAAAAGGTATATCAAGAGTGAATTGGACTTAAAAATAGTCGAGTTTTATTATAAAGAAATTGTTCCGACAAAGAAAAGCAAGTTGCTTTCCTCGCCCTTAGCACCAATACTACTTTCTGCCTTTTTTGCTATAGTAGGCACTGTCTTTGGTGCGTGGCTACAAGGAAGATCCAATTTGGAATTAGAAAGACAAAAGTATGAGTCAAGCCTTGTTTTAAAAATGGTCGAAACTGATAGCAAGATTGAAGCCATTCGCAATCTTGAATTTATTCTTAACCTAGGTTTGATAAAAAATGAAGAACTAAAAAGGAGAATTACTGTTGCTATAACAGATAGCACTATTAAGAATATTATTATAATGACAGATCAGCTAAAAGAACAATTTGAAAATATTAATTCCATTCTTTCTAAAGACTTTGGTTTGAAAAAAATTGATACAAGTAGACAGCAAATCTTTAAAAACCAAATTGACAGTACTTTTAAAATACATATTAAAAAGTAATTACCCTGTTGTTGGTCGACGGCCCAAGCATAATTACCCCAAAATGGGAATTGAATTTTCCTTCTCATGGAGTTAACTTTCTATAATAAAACTATTATTAAACTAAAACTTAGAAAATGAAACAGTTCTTATCATCAAACTGGTATAAGCTGATGATCGGCTCATCATTACTTATGGGTTCATTTGGATTCATGATGTACTCAATTACTTCTGTATTAGCAAATGAATCAAAAGTACCTGTTTATAAAAATATTCTTCGCTTTGGTTCGTGTCTGTAACAAAAGCCCCGATGCGTGTCCCCACGCATCGGAACGAAATAAGTGATGCGTGGAGACATGTATCGCGGCGACATCAGTTATCAGTAGTTGTAGTGTCCAACAAGCAGACACTTTCAAGAAGGAGACTTTTCACCAACAACACGATCTTATATCATTTTCAGTTGTTGGTGAAGTGAACTAAATTAGCATGAGCCTTAATACCAGAACACGAACAACGGCGTAAATAGATTTTCCTAACGGCGTAAAATGGAAATTATCTCACATTGCATTTTTATTAATTAAGTTGCAAATCTTTAACCGATAGTCATGCCTGCAGATATTAGCGTCATATCAGCTGTATTAAATATCTTTCTTAAGCTAAAAGATGCTTTTTTAGCTCTAAAAAAATCTAACCTTTTTCTTAAAGAAACCGATATCCATGATTTGATAGAAAGATTTTTTTCACTTGAGCAACTGCCGAAAGGAGATGTAATATTAGTAGGCAAACTTTCCAATTTTACTTTGACAAATAACTTTCCTGTCTATTCACCGGTTAGATCAGTCGAAACAGGACAAAAAATAAAAAGGCAGGTTTTTAATAAAAAGGCTGGTAAATTTCAAGATGCAATTGAAGTGTCAACCAAAATGGCTGCATTGAATATTCCTGCCATTGCACACAACAACATTCAATTAGAAGATGGTAGTTATGCTAAAATTTTATGGCTGTATAATGAACAAAATACTGGGCTACTGTTAGATCAAAAAGGGAACAAATTAGACGCAAATGACATTCTGAAATTATATGATGTAAAGAACACAGATCGTCCAATCCCAGTTTTAGTTGATATTAATTTTCCAACTCATCAGTTTTTATACAGAAAGGTCAGAATAAAAGGTAGAATCGTTACTGCAAATACCATACACTTCGAAAATCTTTCAAATTCCCTAAATCCATTTTTGATCAATTATATGGGAAATTACTTTCGACCTTTTTCAGGAAATGAAGGCATGCTAGCTATAGATCTTCGAAGCCCACATGGCACAATTGAAAGGTTGGAAGATAATGCAGAATCTTTTAAAATTATTTATTCTGTCCAGGGTATAGTGGATGTTGGCAAGGCTATTGATGAAAAAAGTGCGAAAGATTTTTTAGTTCGAACAAGCTTAGAAAGTATTCCTGATAGACAAGGTTTGGAAAAAGGGGTTACTTCATTTGGTCATCAAGCTCACCCTGTATATACTATCCTATCAATAGGTGATATTAACTGGCAATTTATTCATGAACCGTTAACACTTGCAGCATTTATTGAAATTGATGTTTCCGATGCTTATGATTCTCAATCAAAAATTGCCAAGCTATCTCATCATTATCAAGTTTGGCAAAAGCAATGCAGAAGCTTGATTAGAAAAAGATTTTATATCGAACCAAAGATTTATCCAATAATATGTTCCAACTCAGCACACAAAATTCAATTTCATCCTAATGGGTTGCAGATACCCATAGAATTGGAGAAAAAAATTCTTAGTCATGATCCTATGCTAAGAAAAAGTATCGATTGGCTAGAAATAAGTACAGGCAAAAGATAATCTCCGCAAATCTCCGCAACAGCGTAAAGTACCAGCCGCGATAAAAAACAAATTTTCGCTTAATTTCTTTGCCCACGAGTCTCCCATTCGGACACCAGCACTTAAAGAAATTTAGCTGGGACTCATCGACGACAAAGACGAGTCCTGTAGTTAATGCCTGATGATTTGGAAATGACTGTGCAGAGACGTGTCAAGAAAGAAATTTAAAAGAAAATTTTTTCCGTCACACCAATTATCTACCTTCAGAAACACCTTAAACTAATTTTTATGCCTAACAAAAATTCAACACTTACTTATCGTTGGTTCCAGGAAGTATGGAATAACGGCCGCAGAGAAGCGATCGATGAAATGCTGGATGTAAATGGAGTGGTACATGGCATTGAAGGTATCGATGCGCCTGGCCCTGCAGGTTTCAAGATCTTTTACGATAGTTTTAAACAACAGTTTCCGAAAGTAAATGTTGAAGTGGAGGATACAACTACTGAAGGTGATCTTGAAACTTCCCGCTGCACGGTAACAGCAACTGATGCAAACAATCAAACTGTAAAGTTTACCGGGATGACGTTTATACAGGTAAAGAATGGTAAGATGGTGGAAGCCTGGAATAATTTTGATTTCCTTTCAATGTACCAGCAATTAGGTTTTAAAATGACTGCGGCGAATGAAATAACCGCCTGAGAAAATGTAACCTGGTATTTCACATCTTCTCTTTGCCGAGAAGTAGTTTCATTTAATAGTGGCAGTAAATGTTCTCCAGTTATGAGTAGTGTCCGATAAAAAATCTTCAATCGTTATCATGTCCCGATAGCTATCGGGATGTAACTCAGGGTCGGCTTTGAAAAAAGCTGTCTTGTTA
>JGI24806J26614_1000487_pt1 | contig 12284 bp, 8 predicted proteins | sample Kansoi200umMDA_FD_26614 | JGI IMG/M metagenome (IMG submission 26614)
TCGGATTGGCAATCGGTGTTACCTGTGCCGGCTTAATTTTTTTGTGGGTAGAAGATGAACTGAATTATGATCATACCTATGCCAATCGCGACAGGCTTTACCAGGTATTGGAAAACCATAATTATGATGGTAAGATATCTACGTTTGCAGCTACACCAGGTATCCTCGCGCCAGCCATAAAGGAAGAAATACCAGGTATTAAAAATACATGCCGTTTTACATGGGACCAGTATACACTTTTCACCCAGGGAGATAAAGCGATTTATGAAAGGGGCTATTATGCCGATTCAACTGTATTCAGCATGTTCACGCTGAATTTTTTACAGGGCAAGCCGGGAAATGCTTTTGATCAGCTGCATTCATTGGTGATCTCCGAACAAATGGCAAAAAAATTCTTTGGAAATGAAAAAAATATTGTGGGGCGATCGCTCAAAGTGGATAATAAAGAAGAATATATTATCACGGGTGTAATAAAAGATCTGCCAAAAAATTCCACATTACAATTTCAATGGCTGGCTCCTTTTAAGATTTACTATGATAAGAATGAGTGGTTGAATCAATGGGCGAACAATGGAATATTAACCTATGTGGAATTGGAGAATAAGAATGATAAGTATGGTGTGAATAAAAAACTTGAGGGATATATACATTCAAAAGATACCACTGCTTCTGCCAGGCCTTTTCTTTTTTCAATGAAGGATTGGCGGTTGTATAACGATTTTGAGAATGGTAAACAAACAGGCGGACGGATTCAATATGTAAAATTGTTCAGCATAATTGCCTGGATCATTTTGTTGATAGCCTGCATCAACTTTATGAACCTTGCTACAGCACGCTCAGAAAAGAGGGCAAAGGAAGTTGGAGTGAGGAAAGTATTGGGAGCAGCAAAAAAAATGCTGGTCACACAATTTATAGGTGAAGCTGTTTTAATGTCTTTGCTTTCCATAATGTTCGCCATTCTTATTATGTTTCTTTTATTACCTGGATTTAATAACCTGGTTCAAAAAGAACTTTCATTAAGATTATATGATCCTGTTCATATCGTTTGTTTATTAGCCATCGGTTTGATCTGCGGGCTTTTTGCCGGAAGCTATCCTGCGTTGTATTTATCTTCCTTCAATCCTCTTAAGGTCTTCAGAAGGCTGACATCAAAAGCAAGCACACCGGTACTGGTAAGAAAAGGCCTGGTGGTTCTTCAGTTTACTATATCAATTGTGCTTATTATCTGCACGATCATTATCTACCAGCAAACACAGCACATTAAGAACCGTGACCTGGGCTATAACAAAGAACGCCTTATTCAAACTGGTTTGCGTGGTGATCTGCAAAAGAATTTTCCTGTCATCAAACAACAGCTCCTTGCTTCAGGGTATGTTGACAATGCTGCCCTTTCCAATCTTAATATGTTATACATGGGCAGCCAGACAACCAGTTTCAAATGGGATGGCAAAGATCCTTCAAGGGAAATATTGATGACGCAGGATTGGGTAAGCCCTGAATACATAAAAACACTTGGTATTAAAATAAAACAGGGAAGAGATTTTTACCCTGATTCAAAACAGGACAGTATGAGTGTGATCGTTAATGAAGCGCTTGCCAACATGATCGACAAAGAGAATGCCGTAGGAAAGATCCTTTATAAGGATACACTAAAATATACCATAATCGGTGTTATAAAAGATGTTGTATTTGATGATATGTATGGTAAAAGTGAACCGCTTGTATTTATGACCTACCCTGAATGGTATGGTTACATATATATAAAATATAAAGACCAGGTGAACATTGAAAAAGCATTGGCAAAAACAGAATCAATTATGAAGGCCAATAACCCGGGCTATCCATTCAATTACACTTTTGTAGATGAAGAGTTCAACAGGATCTTTAAAACAGAAACGCTTATCGGGATGTTGTCATCGGTGTTTGCAATACTGGCAATCATCATTTCATGTCTTGGATTATTTGGTCTTGCCGCCTATACCGCTGAGCGCCGCACCCGGGAGATAGGTATTCGAAAAGTATTGGGTGCTTCTGTTACAGCCATAACAGGATTGATCTCAAAAGATTTTTTACAACTTGTATTTGTATCAGCAGTTATTGCTTTCCCTGTTGCGTGGTGGGCTATGTATACCTGGTTACAGAACTATGCCTACCGCATTTCGATCAATGGTTGGGTGTTTGTGCTGGCGGGTTTTATGGCATTACTGATAGCCATTATAACCGTAAGTTTCCAGGCAATAAAAGCAGCAATAGCTAACCCGGTGAAAAGTTTGAGAACAGAATAGATTTTAAAATATAGTTATGATAAAAAATTATTTAAAGATCGCATGGCGCAATTTGTGGAAGAATAAAATTTTTACACTGTTAAACCTTGGTGGACTGGCGATCAGCCTGGCCGTATGTCTCATTATTTATTTATGGGTAAACGAAGAATTGAATTATGATAAGTCGGCTGCAAATGCAGACCGTGTATATAGGGTGGGATTAACACTGGAAGTAGCAAATCAGCCTACAAAACAATTTGCAGTTACATCACCTCTTTTGGCGCCGGTATTATTAAAAGATTTTCCTGAGATCGAAAAAGCAGTAAGGCTTACCCAGGGATTGGTAAATGTTGGATACAATAATGAACATTTTTTCGAGAATAAATTCCTATATGCAGATGCTGATCTTTTTTCAGTATTTGGCTATCCTTTGTTGAAGGGAGATCCACAAACCGTTCTGAAAGGAGCGAACTCGGCGGTTGTTTCGGAAAGCATTGCTAAAAAATTATTTGGAAGTGCTGATAATGCAATTGGGAAAACAATTACCGCCGATGACACTACATTATTAATGATAACAGGCGTAGTAAAAGATATTCCTGCCAACAATCATTTTCATTTTAATATCGTTGCACCTATTACGCTGTTGGGTGCTAATGCCCTGGAGGGCTGGTGGAATGATAGTTATTATACTTATGTTTTATTAAAAGATAAAATATCAGCTTCTGCGCTTGATAACAAGATCACTGCCATTATGGATAAGTATAATGGTGAGAATAATAAAAAAAGTGGTTTAAAAGGGTTGCATTTTTTGCAGCCTGTTAAAGACATTCATTTATATTCAAAGCTCCGTGGAGAACTGGAACCCACAGGAAGCATATCATCCATTCGCATATTTATTGGCATCGCAATTTTCTTATTGCTTATAGCATGTATCAATTATATAAATCTCAGCACTGCAACTTCTTTTAAGCGGGCAAAAGAAATAGGGATGAGAAAAGTTGCCGGGGCCGCGTTATCACAATTGATCGCACAGTTTTTAAGTGAGTCAGTATTGATCGCAATGATATCGTTGGTATTTGCTGTTGCACTGGCGCAGGCATTCCTGCCATTCTTTAATACGATAGCGGACACACAAATTTCTTTGATCAGTCATGTATCGGTTTCCGGCATTGCTGTATTGACCGGCTTTACAATGTTATTGGGAATTGTTGCAGGCGGTTATCCTGCATTATATCTCTCCCGGGTACGTACCATAAGAGCGCTGAAAAAGATATCAGATCATCAGTCAGGCCTGCTTTCATTACGAAAGGCATTGGTGGTTTTCCAGTTCAGCCTTTCAATAATTTTAATTATAGCCACCATCATTGCATTGCAGCAACTGCATTATATGCAATCCCGTGATCTTGGTTTTGATAAGGAGCAGGTTATTGCAATTAACTTGCGTACACAGGCGGAAAGCAACGCGAAAGAAATAATTAAAAAGGAGTTTGAAAAAAATAGCGTGATAACTTCTGTATCCTCATCTTCATCTACCCCTGGCAAACGGCTTAATAATATAACAGTCTTACCGGAAGGAATACCTGAGAGCAATACACTTACAATGAATACGCTTGTTGTTGATCATGATTTCATAAATACATATAAGTTAAAGATCGCAGCCGGAAGAGGGTTTTCAAAAGACTTTGATGATTCGTCTTCATTTATTATTAATGAAACGGCGGTGAATGAATTAGGCTGGGGCAAACCTGTAAATGCCATAGGCAAAAATTTTGAATGGGGACTTGGAAAGAAGGGCAAGATCATAGGCGTGGTAAAAGACTTTCATTTTAATTCATTGCAGCAAAAAGTAATGCCTGTTGTAATGCATATTATGCCTGTTGCCAGCGGGTGGTATGGGTTCTTATCTGCACGGGTTAAAACCAGTGATGCACAGAGCACTGTTCAAACATTAAAAACTGCATGGGCAAAAGTGTTCCCTGACAGTTCGCCCGAATATTATTTTGTTGATGAAGATTATAACAAACAGTATAAAGCGGAGCAGAGGTTAAGTACTTTATCATTGATATTTTCCATCCTTACCATTTTTATTTCCTGCCTGGGGCTTCTTGGGTTGGTTATGGTGGCGGTTGCACAGCGGATAAAAGAAATTGGTATCAGGAAAGTACTGGGGGCATCTGTGTCGGGTATTACCATGTTGCTTTCAAAAGATTTTTTGAAGCTGATCTTCATAGCTGCACTGATATCATTCCCCATCGCATGGTTTGCCATGAATAAATGGCTGGAGGAGTTCGCGTACAGGATAAATATCAGCTGGCAGGTATTTATAATAGCAGGAGCTGGTGCATTGCTGATAGCTATCATAACTGTGAGCTTCCAGGCAATAAAGGCAGCCATAGCAAACCCGGTAAAAAATTTACGGACAGAATAATTTATAATAATAAAAGAATAACATATCGTAGGGAGCAATTTCATCGGCAGGATAGATAACATTTGATTAAACAAAAATCCATGATCAAACATTATATCAAAATTGCATTTCGCAACCTTGGCAGGCAAAAATGGCTTGCTGTCATTAACATTGCAGGGCTTTCCATTGGTTTAGCCTGTTTCATTTTATTCCTGCTCTATGCACTAAATGAATTTTCCTTCGACCGGTTTCATCAAAATGCCAAAAATATATTTCGTGTTTACCGGTGGACGGAAGCAATGCATGGTGATCAGGCCAGCGCTAATATTAATCAACCATTGCCACTAGGTCCTGCGTTTAAACAAGACCTTCCCGATGTAGAGAATTTTGTCAGGATACAGGAAGCTTCAAATGAAAGTTATATCAAGGTTGGAGACAAAATTGACAGGCTCAAAGTTTCATTCGCTGATCCGCAGATCTTTTCCATGTTCTCGTTCAAATTGAAATCAGGAATCAATGAAACTGCTCTTAGCGGGTTGAATAGTATCGTGCTGACCGAAACAATTGCAAAAAAATATTTCGGGAGCTCAAACCCAATTGGGCAAACTATACATATAAAGAAGGAACAAAGTTTTGAACCATTTATTGTTTCAGCTATAGCTGCAGATATCCCTTCGAATTCCACTATTCAATTTCTTGCATTGGGGAATATTAACTGGTTGACAACTACTCCCCAGGGAAAGAAAGGAGTGAACAACTGGAAAAGATCAACCTATTCTTACCATACTTATATTGAACTGAAACCTGGAAGCCAACTACCAGGCAATACACAGGCGCTGGTAACCTTCAGAAAAAAATATTATCCGGAAGAAGATAAAGAATTGCGGGAGATAGGTTACTGGAAAGGCAATGGCTGGCCTGCAACATATGGATTACAACCATTACAGTCCATTCACACTGATACAAAGATCGCGGGCGGTGCTGTACCTGTTGTAAGTCCAAAAACAATATGGATATTATTAGGGATTGCTTTCGCTGTTTTACTGATTGCCTGCATCAATTTTACAACGCTGGCAATTGGACGATCTGCAAGTCGCGCCAAAGAAATCGGGATCCGGAAAGTTGTAGGCAGTGGAAGAAGATCACTTGTGTGGCAGTTCTTATCCGAAGCATTATTACTTAGTTTTTTCTCGGTAATACTTGGATTAATTCTTACTTATTTCTTACTTCCTTATTTCAATCAGCTTGCCGGAAAAGAACTTCGATTTTCATTTCAGCAATTCCCGGAACTTACCTGGATGATCGCAGGGCTCACATTGATTATAGGAATTTTATCAGGAAGCTATCCGGCACTGGTGCTGTCTGCATTCAAACCCCTCGAGGTTATCAAAGAAAAAATAAAAGTGGGAGGTGCAAATTTATTTACACGTTCGTTAGTAACTATGCAATTCGTTTTATCCATTGGACTGATAGCGTCGACTGTTATTATTTTACAGCAACTCAAATATATGACCGGGAAGAATCCGGGATTTCAAAAAGAGAATATTGTAATGGTAAATGCTGATGACGCGGATGGCAAAAAACTTTACCCTTTATTCAGGCAGGCAATTGCCGGTGATCTGTCTATTGCAGGGATTGCAGCCGCTGAATTAGGACTTGGTGAAGGTGAAGAATTAGCACGTGCCAGCCTGAATTATGATGGCAAGCCCAAAGAAGTTTTTGAGTATTTTATTGACCCGAATTATATACCCCTGATGAAAATGGAAATTATTAAAGGAAGGAATCTTGATCCTAAAATTTCTTCTGATACAGTGACTTCTGTGATCATCAATGAAGCATTGGCTCGTGATTTTGGGTTCAGTATTGATAGCGCCATAGGCCAACAGTTGAGGGGTTACTCGGAAGAAGTGACACCGGTAGTTGTTGGTGTGGTAAAAGATTTCAATTATCGTCCTCTCAGGGAAAAAGTGGAACCACAGATGTTTCATCATTTCGGCAACTATGCAATAAATAAATTTTTTGTTCGCCTGAAAGCTGGTGATCCATCAAAAGCATTGGCTACATTGAACAAAGCATGGTCCTCGCTGGTTACGGACTTACCATTCCGGTATACTTTCCTTGATGAGAGCCTGGAAAATTTTTATAAATCTGAAACACGCTGGAGTTGGATTATTGGCTGGGCAGGTGGTATTTCGATTTTTCTTGCTTGTCTTGGTTTGCTCGGTTTAGCAGCCCTTGCGGCAGTAAACCGCACAAAGGAAATTGGGATTCGAAAAGTATTAGGCGCTTCACTTTCAAACATTATCGGCCTGTTGTCGAAGGATTTTCTAAAGCTGGTGATCATTGCAATTATTATTGCATCGCCACTTGCCTGGTATTTTATGAGTAAATGGCTGCAGGATTTTGCGTACAGAATAAACATCAGTTGGGTTGTATTTCTTATTGCAGGTTTGTCAGCCGTAACGCTTGCTCTGGTGACTGTCAGCTTCCAGGCAATAAAAGCAGCTATAGCAAACCCAGTAAAGTCATTACGGACAGAATAAATAAATAAAATAAACCTGGTAACATTTGGTTTACCAATACGTATTAAACATAAATAAACTCACAATTAAAAAACTATCATGAAAAAGTATTTTCTTCTTTTAATTTTTGCCTGCAGCACCTTTATTTTAAATGCACAGTGGAACCAGGAAAAAGATCCGTTTATGACAAAATCTTTATCAGGTGCATCCATTAAAAATATAAAAATGCAAACAACGGGCGGTAACATAACAGTAAGTTCAGTTAATGCTTCTGAAGCAAGACTGGAAGTGTTTGTTCAGCCGAATAATTCAAGAATGAATCCTATGACCAAAGAAGAAATTCAGAAAAGGCTGGATGAGGATTATGATCTTACTATTTCTGTAACCGATAATAAACTTGTTGCTATTGCAAAACTAAAACATGAGAACAGGAACTGGGATTGGAAAAAGCATCTGAATATTTCTTTTAAAGCATTTGTTCCGCAAAATGTGTCAACCAACCTTGCCACCAGTGGAGGAAATATTACGCTTTCCAATATTTCAGGTGAACAGGACATCTCAACCAGTGGGGGAAATCTGAAGCTGGATGATCTGTCCGGTAAGATCAAAGGAAGAACCTCGGGCGGAAATATCATTTTCAATAATTTAAAGGATAATATCGACCTGGTTACCAGCGGTGGGAATATTGAGGCCTCCAACAGCAGTGGCACTATGAAGTTGTCCACTTCCGGGGGTAATGTCAGGTTAAGATCATTATCAGGTGATATTAAAGCCTCAACCAGCGGGGGAAATGTAAAAGGTGAAGACGTTTCAGGTGAATTGATTGCAAGTACTTCGGGCGGAAATATAATTATGAATAATCTTGCTTCCAGTCTTGACGCATCTACTAGCGGGGGAAGTATTGATGTTGAAGTATCTAAACTGGGGAAATATATCACCCTTCACAATTCCGGCGGTAGCATTGACCTTGTATTGCCAAAGGGTCATGGCCTTGACCTGGATCTTTCTGCATCAAGAATAAAGGCTGGTACACTTACGAATTTCAGCGGTAAAATGGAGGATGACCAGATAAAAGGTAAGCTAAACGATGGCGGCGTTCCTGTAAAAATGAGAACGAGTGGAACTATCCATTTCTCCCAGAGGTAATAATTATACAAACATATTACCCACTTACCGTCCTGGTGCTCATATTATAGGCCGATTGGCATGCTTTTTTCTATGGCATAAACGTAATAAACTTTACATATATGCACATCTTAAGCGACATGTTGAAGCCCTTTGCAAAACTACTTTCAAAGGACCCGGTGTCTAAACAGGAATTTGTGAAAATTGCCCATGAGAAAGCACCGCCACATGAAAAGAAATTATTAAATCTTTTGCAGATGCTCCAGTTTTCACAGGCTCATCGCGAGGGTGAAGATTTGGTACTGGAATAAACAGCTTTTACCATTATTTGCTGAACACGCTACCGTGTAATGTTAATCTACCTGTTACTGGTATGATTATTTTTCCTGCTTTCATTTGTAAAGAAGAATTTTTATCTTTTACTTTACTTTGCCCAAAATAAATATATATGCACAGGATACTTGTTGTTGATGATGACCAGAGCATTCTTGATTCGATGGAAATTGCTTTAACCCTGAAAGATTATGAAGTGGAAACCACGACCCGGGGTGAACAAACTTTTTCAAAAATAGAATCTTTCAAACCCGATCTCATCTTCATGGACGTATATCTTTCCGGCATGGATGGCAGGGAGATCTGCAAACAAATTAAAGAAAGGGATGACACAAAGCATATTCCTGTAATTATTTTCTCTGCAAATAAATCTATGAAAGAAGTTTTTGAGGAATCGGGCGCCAATGATTTTATTGGCAAGCCTTTTAACATGGACGAGCTTTACGATAAGGTTAAAAACCAGACCTCACACATCCTGTATTAAAAGTGAAGCAAAAAGGAAGTTCCAACTCCTTCGACTGAATGTATCTGGATATTACCGCGGTGCAGCATCATGATCTGTTTACTTAGGCTTAGCCCAATACCGCTCCCGTTCTTTTTGGTACTGAAAAATGGTATGAATATTTTATCAATTACTTCCGCCGGCATACCCGTGCCATTATCGGCAACACTTATAACCATTTTATTATTCAGGTCCCTGTAAGCTGAAAGAACAATTTTGGCGCCTTCTTTATCTTTTACTGCTTCTATGCTGTTTACAACAAGGTTGATCAACACCTGTTCGATAAGATTTGTATCTGCTTCCAGCATGATGCTGGTATCTTTTAAAACAATTTGCAGGTCTATATTTTTTTGATCTAAGGTGGGCTGCATCAACTGGTTGATACTTTCAAACAGGTCACGCACATATATTTTTGTAAGGTTTGGCTTTGTTATCTTATTTAAGTTCCTGTATGTCTCCGCAAATTTTAAAAGTCCTTCACTTCTTCTTTTTATGGTATCGATACCCAGCTCCAGGTCATCTACGCTGCCGGTCTCATTGTTTAATGATGACATGGATTGCAACAACCTGCTTTTTAATGTATCAGCCAAAGATGAAATAGGCGCAATGGAATTCATGATCTCATGTGTCATTACGCTTAATAGTTTTTGCCATGCTTTGGATTCCGTTTCATCCAAAGCTTCATCCACATTTTGAAAAGCGATCAGCTTATATTTTTCACCATCCGTTTGAAAGGCAGTGGCCGATAATAATATTTTAAAAGAAGAACTTTCCAGGTGTGCTGTTGCGATCTTTGTTTCCCCTGGATTTAATTCAAGGATGTTTGTATATAATTCATTATCGCGTTTGGCAAATGAAGAAATTGTTTTTAAATAAGGCAGCTGGAGCATCCGCTTTATGGATTCATTCATCCATACCACTTCTCCTGTACTAATTTTATAAGAGAGTATTCCGGTATCTACCAGTTCCAGGATCTTTTGCAGGTACTGGTATTGCGTTTCCTTTTCTTTACTGATTATTTTAAAAGTGGTGTTTATCTCATTAAAGCCTTTGCGTAAAGGTTGCAGTTCTACAGGTGCATGCTTTACATCGAAATTCCTTGAAAAATCCCTGTAGTGGATTGATTCTACAAATTGGCTGAGTTCATCATAGGCCTTTTTGTGGAACCTGTAAAATTCAATAACCTGGTATAGAATTATCGGTGCTACAAACACCAGGTACAGGAACCAGCCTTTAACCACTAAAAAAGATGCTGCCGTTAGTGTTATCAGTATGAGGAATACACGTAAAAAGATCCTCCATTCAAAATTCTTGATCGTCATAATTAAATATCGTATTTATTTAGCCGGCGATACAAAGCGGTTCGGGTAAGTCCAAGTTCCTTGGCAGCTTTTGAGATATTGCCATTATGTTTTTCTATCACTTTGAGAATTGTATTTTTTTCTATTGAACTTAAGTTTAATTCTGCAGGCTCTGCTTCAAAGTTCTTGGAAGTTTCGATAGGCGAGAAAATAATATCCTTTGCCTGCAAAATATCATCGTCGGACATTATCACAGCTCTTTCAATGGAATATTGCAATTCTCTCACATTGCCGGGATAATGATAATGCATTAATTTTTCTTTGGCGCTTTTGTCAAAACGCAATACCGGTTTTAAATATTTATTGCTGTACAGATTACTGAAATGATCCGCGAGCATAATAATATCATCACCTCTTGTACGTAATGGAGGTACTACAATTTCAACTGTATTGATCCTGTAAATAAGATCCTTCCTGAACCTTCCTTCATTGGCAAGCTCACTCAAAGGCAGGTTGGTAGCGCAAATCAGGCGTATATCAATAGGTATTGGCTGGTTATCTCCCAAACGCATTACCTGCCTGTTTTGTAATACACTTAAAAGCCGTGCCTGCTGGTGAAGCGTAATATTTCCTATCTCATCCAAAAATAATGTGCCGCCATTAGCAGATTCAAACCTGCCTACGCGGTCTTCTCTTGCATCTGTAAATGCTCCTTTCTTATATCCAAAAAGTTCACTTTCAAAAAGCGTTTCCGTTAATGCGCCTACATCTACTTTTACGTATGCTTTGTTGGCTCTTAATGATTGCTGGTGGATCGCTTTTGCAATAAGATCTTTTCCTGTACCATTTTCTCCAAGGATCAAAATGTTGGCATCAGTTGGTGCTATCTTTTCAATTTTATAAAATATTTCCTGCATCACTTCTGAATCACCCAGCAGCTCTTTATTCAAAATGGATTCTCCACCCAGTGAATTTTTTAGTTTTAATTTATTTGGTCCCTGGTTATTTAGTGCATCTTTTAATGAAGCGATAAGTTTTTTCGTTATGCCATGGCTTTACGATAAAATCGGCCGCGCCTTCTTTAAGAGATCGTACTGCCAGGTCGATATCGCCATATGCAGTGATCATTACCACAGCTGCATTTGATTTGAATTCTTTGATCTTGCTAAGCCAGAACAAACCTTCATTTCCTGTATTGATTGAACTGTTGAAATTCATATCAAGCAATATCAGGTCAAAAGACTGCTTTGATAAAATGGAACGGATATTTTCGGGATTTTTTTCTGTAAGAACTTCCTTTACTTCCGTTTTCAATAGTAAGCGAACTGCTGTAAGCACATCGGGGTCATCATCAATAACCAAAATAGAAGCATTTTTTAGCTGCATATCAATTCGTAATTGTATTTTAATTAATGGCACTCACTATTCTACAAGTATACCATAAATATAAAGTCATGGCAATTAATTTTTTATGAGAATAACGGTTGGCATGGTGTATCAAAACCGTACAGTTGTTGTAATAGTAACGAACACCTTCGTAGTGTTACTTTACCTAACAATTTGTAAATCAGCATGTAACTTTTCTGGCATATAGTTGTTATAGATACTGCTGATCTCTCATTAGTGTGATAAAGGTCATCCGGCTATCCTGTGTGTGGTTCAAGTGCCGGGTGACTTTTTCTAAAAAATAAAAATAAAACCTGTGGATAGAGTAATTCAAAAAAAGAAATGGAGTAAAAAGAGGATTTTGACCATCGCCGCCGTGGTAGGGGTAGTCGCATTGATCGGCCTAAGCTATTATTTTACCTCCGGAAAAAGCCGGTTAAATGT
>JGI24806J26614_1000488_pt1 | contig 12283 bp, 11 predicted proteins | sample Kansoi200umMDA_FD_26614 | JGI IMG/M metagenome (IMG submission 26614)
GATAAAAATGAACGGGTGGTTGAACAGGCTAAGCTTGTAATAGAAAGAAACCTGACACTGCTGGCAGAGAAACAAAAAATCACGATAGAAAAGCAACAGCAATGCTTTTATGCCATCACGTTTACCAACGAACTGAAAGCATGCAAAGGAGATCTGATCATTGAAGCGATTGTTGAACAGCTAGATGCGAAAGCTGAATTATTTAATGCGCTTGCTTTTTTTAATTCTGAAAAAACCATTTTTGCAACCAACACGTCCTCTCTGTCGGTTTCACAAATCGCGACTGCCATCCCTCATCCTGAAAGAGTAGCGGGACTCCATTTTTTCAATCCTCCTACATTGATGAAACTGGTTGAAGTGGTGAAAGGAAATCAAACTTCAGATGAGGTAATAGCCGTTCTCATCAACCTCGTAAAACAGTTTGGAAAATTGCCGGTGTTGTGTACACACCTGCCGGGATTTATTGTGAACAGGGTGGCAAGGCCTTATTATCTTGAAGCGCTAAAAATATTAGAGCTGGGTATTGCAGATGTAGAAACCATTGACAACGTGATGGAAGCAACAGGTTTTAAAATGGGTCCTTTCAGATTGATGGATCTTATCGGGAATGACATCAACCTGGCAGTAACGGTTTCATTATATGAAGCATCAAATAAGCCGGCACGTTTTAAGCCCTCCGCAATCCAGGAAGAGAAAGTTAAAAAAGGAGAGCTTGGAAGAAAGACGGGCAACGGATATTACTCATATTAAAATAGCCGATAAATACAATATGCTTTTATTAGGAAGAAGGGAAAGCGAAAGACAGGGACAGACAGCATGTTATATTGCGCGTCCATCTCGGCGAGATTTATATCTATGCAGCTGCGATCATTCATCCGTTAGAAATCAGTCAGCTCCCTTTCAATTCTCTTCTTCTTTTATTTATTTCAAAAAATTTATATGGTCTTAGTAACCGGCGGCACCGGCTTCATCGGGTCTTATATCATCAGGCAATTGATTGAGGCCGGTCACCAGGTTAGGGGGATCAAAAGATCCGGCAGCGTCATGCCTTTTTATATTCCTTCTGATATCCTTTCAAAAGTAGAATGGGTAGATGGTGATATCCTGGACATCAACAGCCTCGAAGATGCGATGGAAGGAATGGACTCGGTGATTCATTCAGCAGCTGTAGTTTCTTTCAAAGGGAAAGACTGGGACCGGATGGAGAAAGTAAACATTGAAGGAACAGCGAATGTCGCAAACATAGCTATCGAAAAAAATATCAGGCGCTTTGTACATGTGAGTTCTGTAGCCGCGCTTGGAAGAACGCAAAGTGGTGAAAGGATTTCAGAAAAAAAACAATGGCAGGACTCATCAACAAATACACACTACGCGATCAGCAAACACAAAGCAGAAATTGAAGTCTGGAGAGCGGCGGCGGAAGGATTGAACGTTGTCGTGGTAAATCCCAGCACTGTGTTAGGCTTCGGTGACTGGAACACAAGTTCCTGCGCAATTTTTAAAACGGTGTATAACGAGTTTCCTTATTATACCTCGGGCATCAACGGCTTTGTCGCGGTTGAAGATGTAGCCCGGGCAACAGTAGCCTTGCTCGATAGCAAGATCGTTAATGAAAGGTTTATCATTAACGGGGAGAACTGGTCCTTTCAACAGCTTTTCAATACCATCGCAGATGGCTTCCATAAGAAAAGGCCGCATCGATTGGCGACACCAGCGTTATCAGCCCTTGCGTGGAGAGCAGAAAAAATTAAATCACTCTTTACTGGTGCTCCATCCCTGCTTACCAGGGAAACCGCTAAGATTGCGCAAACGAAAACTTATTTTGACAACAGCAAACTCTTGTCTGCCCTGCCTGGATTTTCGTTTTCTTCACTTGAAGAAAGTATCAGCAGCAGTTGTAAAAAATACATGGCACAGCAGGCCGGATGATGAAACGGTCAAAGTATTAGGGTGATTTTCTTTTGAAAACAGGTTTAATTCAACTAGTGTGTAACCCACTGCGGTCGTAACTTAAAGTCGTGCCACCTCTTAAGTGGTGGCACGACTTAACCCAGGAAATTTTCGATGGTCAGCTTCCTTCAGTTGCCGCCCTGGTTCATGAATCCGTCAGAAACTTCAGCAAATGAATAGATTAACATTTTCATCGGTTATTAAAACCAGTTAGTTAGCGTTTTTTACCGCGATGCTAAATCTGGCACGGCAATTTGTATATCAGGTTAACGTTTACATAGATTGAATCCCTGATTATGAGCAGACTATTTTCTATCCTCTTCGTTTTGATCACTATTTCTTCTTTTGCACAGAACGAGCAGTTTTTAGTAAAAGGAAAAGTGGTTGATGAAACCAACCAGCAACCACTCGCGGGCGCTTCCGTTTTCGGACTGAACACAACGATCGGCACCATCACGAATGCCAACGGTGAATTTGCTATGCGGCTCCCAAACGGCGGGTATGACCTTGTCATCTCTTATACAGGTTATGAATCGCACAGTATCCGTATCAGTAATACCATTCATTCAGATAGCCTGACCATCAGCTTACATCAAAAAGATTTGAGCCTCTCGGAAGTAGTTGTATCAGGAAGTACAGAAGTAGCAGACGGCTTGTCGAAATACGGTGAGTTCTTCATAAAAAATTTTATCGGCACAACACCTAACGCAGCAATGTGCAAAATTGAAAACCCGGATGCTTTGCAATTTTTCTACAGCAAAAAAAGAAACCGCCTGAAGGTGAAAGGGAGAGAAGAGCTGGTAATTTCCAATCATGCTTTAGGATATAAAATCAGGTACCAGTTGGATTCTTTCACTTATGAATACGCAACAGATGTAAGCATGTATAGCGGCTTTCCTTTTTTCGAAGAAATGGAAGGAACGGACGAACAGAAATCATTATGGAAAGAAAACCGTTCAGCTGCATATAATGGCTCAAGATTACATTTCGTGAGGTCATGGTATGATAGTACGCTGGAGGAGGAAGGATTCAGGATTGAAGAGGTAGATACTTCCAGGATTTCACTTACTACGATCGCTGTTGCAAATCCGTATGATAGTCTGCATTATGCTGTAGTGGAAGATGCTGATGTGGAGATTAATTATCCGGGAAGGCTGAGGATTATCTATACGAATGAAATGCCGGATCAACATTTCCTCCAGGAAAATAAACTGCCGCTTTATCTCAAAGCGCAGATCAGCCTGCTGGACATCGCTGATGCATTCATCATCGAACAAAACGGCTACGTATATGAGCAGGCAGACCTGGTGAATACCGGATACTGGAGCTGGGAGAAAATTGCAGAATTGTTGCCGTATGATTATGAACCAAACCAGGAATAAAGGAGTGAACTTGGATTAATGGATGAATAGGATTTTTATGTTATTTAAAAGCTGTGCGAGGCGTCCTCCACCTCGTCATTAAAAGCTGTGCGAGGCGTCCTCCGCCTCGTCACGCCTATTCTATCGCCTCTGGCGATAATGCACGATTTGGTGTTTCAAATATTCAAGTGTGTAATGTGACCTATCAAAATATTCAGGTGCTTATGCTTGCCATTATTGCCAGAGGCAATATAATAGCCCTGACGAGGCGAGACGCCTCGCACAGCTTTTAAATGACATATAAATCCTATCAATCAATTAATCTAAGTTCCCATCACCTTCTTCCATAACTCCGGAATTCTCTTCACCCACACCAGCTCTTTCATTTTTTCTTTTGCATCAGTTACGGGTGATCCGAAGTATGCCTTGCCGGCTTCAAGATCTCCACCTACTCCACTCTGTGCCATTACTACTGCGTTCTCACCAATGGTGAGTGTTTTGTTTACACCAACCTGTCCCCATAAAGTAACGCCATCACAAATAGTCGTTGCTCCGGCGATCGCTACCTGTGCAGCAAACAGGCAATTCTTTCCCACCACCGTATCGTGACCTATATGCACCATGTTATCCAGCTTCGTGCCTTGTCCAAGAATGGTATCATGACTTACTCCTCTATCAATCGTACAGCCTGCACCAATCTCTACATAGTCTTCGAGAATCACTCTTCCACAATTCGGCATCTTCTGATACCAGACCGGCCTGTTCTTTTTTGTATTGTAATAAAACCCGTCAGAGCCAATGACGGTGCCCGCCTGTATGATCACATGATCGCCGATGATACAATGATCGAGTATTGTCACTCCGGGAAAGATGACGCAGTTTTTTCCGATCGTCACATGATGACCAATGAACGCGTTAGGATAGACTACGGTCCCTTCGCCAACCGTCGATGAGTCACTGATCATTTTATCAGCAGGTTCGAAAGGTCTGAAATGCTTTACGATTTTTGAATACGCTTCGAAAGGCTGGTCGACCACCAGGAGCACTTTACCTTCCGGTACTTCCACTGCTTTGTTGATAATGATAAAATTTGCCGCAGACTGAAGGCACTTCTGATAATATTTCGGATGGTCAACGAAGACCAGGTCACCAGGCTCCACTTTGTGAATCTCGTTTATACCTGTGGCTTGTAATCCTTTATTACCAAGGATTTCAGCACCAATCAATTCTCCTATCCATTCTATAGAAACCGGCGAAGGAAATTTCATCGTTAAAAAAGTTTGAGCAAAGGTAACGCGATGTCAAGGTTGATTGCTGATGAACCGAAAATCTTTCACGCTGATTCGTAACGAGAACGACGGCTGCCATAACCGAAAATCGGTCGCCTCAAAAATGGGGAGGAAGAAAAAATCACTACCGCTTTTCCACAGAAGAAAAAAAAATGTGCATAAAATATATTTAGAATTTTTTTTAGTTAGAAGAAATTATTTTTAATATTGTGTAAGGAAATTTTTTTCCTGGTACTTACTAACCCATCTACATATGAAGCCCGGAATTTATTTCGGGCTTTTTAATTTCCAGGACTTTCAAATCATCCGATATTTCTCAAATTCTAATCTGAAAAGTGCATCACTACTACATCATCTACAAACCATACCTGGTACTCTCTCAATTTTCTCAGCCCGCTGAAACCAGCGCTGACACAGGGTTAAAGCAAACGCTTAAAGATTTCTTCGATGTGCCCAAAGACGTATACCCGGTAGGCAGACTTGACAATGACAGTGAAGGTTTACTGATATTGACCAACGATGCTACCATCAACAACCGGCTGCTTCATCCTTCGTTTGGTCATGAAAGAGAATACTGGGTGCAGGTAGAAGGAGAGATTACTCAGGATGCCATCAGGCAGTTGAGAGAAGGTCTCCTGATCAATATCGATGGCAAGCCTTTCAGAACCGCTAAGGCCAAGGCAGAAAAATTTCAAAGCCCTCCACCCGTGCCTCCAAGAGTACCACCGATCCGGGTGCGAAAAAATATTCCTGACAGCTGGATCAAATTGATTTTAACAGAAGGCAAGAACAGGCAGGTAAGAAAGATGACTGCGAAAATTGGCTTTCCCACACTAAGATTAATCCGCCATCGCATAGCCAGGCTCACCATAGAAGGACTGGACCCCGGCGAAATGAGGGTACTTACGGAATCAGAAATTTACAGCGCCACAGGAATGAGAGATAAGACATAAGAGATAAGAAATAAGAGATAAGAGATAAGAGATAAGAGATAAGATAAGATAAGATAAGAGATACGAGATATCTTATCTCTTATCTCTTATCTCTTATCTCTATTTCCTACCTTTCCAAAAATTAAAAGATCTCATGCTGAAATCTATGACGGGCTTTGGAAGAGCCGAAGAGAATGTTGGTGATAAAACTTTCCTGGTAGATATAAAATCATTGAATGGAAAACAATTTGAACTTCAATTAAAACTTCCCTCCTTCCTTAAACCATTTGAATTCGATATCCGCAAAGTGTTATCTGTAAAATTGGGAAGAGGTACCGTGGATTGCAGCATTAATCTTAAACAAACCGGTTCAGCGAAACCAGTAACCATCAATGTGGACCTGGCGAAAGCGTACTACCAGCCCGTTGCACAACTCGCTAGAGAACTAAACCTGGATACCTCGACAGTACTCAGCTCTTTACTGAAACTCCCGGAGGTCATCAGTCCTACCGGCGATACACTTACAGAAGAAGAATGGGAAGGATTGAAAAAAGTGATCGAATCAGCTATCGATAACCTCAATGAACACCGCGTTGATGAGGGTCAGTCACTGCAGAATGAATTACAGTTGCGTATTGAGAACATCCGCAAACAACAGGAAGAAGTGATCAACCTGGAACCGTTAAGACAACAAAGAATAAGAGAAGGCATCACCAAACTCCTGGAAGAAAATGTTGGGAAAGAAAATTATGATGAGAACCGGCTGGAACAGGAATTGATCTACTACATAGAGAAAATCGACATCACCGAAGAGCAGGTGAGACTTAAAAATCATTGCAATTATTTCATGACCATCCTGCAGGAAGATGGAGAAGAAAAAGGGAAAAAGCTTTCGTTTGTATTACAGGAAATCGGTAGGGAGATCAACACCACCGGGGCAAAAGCATATGATTCATCCATTCAAAAATGTGTCGTGTTGATGAAGGACGAATTAGAAAAAGCAAAAGAACAAATCCTCAATGTTTTATAATACTTCGCGTGCTGGAGTCGTTTCTTATTTTTGCCAAAAATATCCCCATTGAAAAAAACTTTGTTCTTAGCCCTGGTAACCATTTCTCTCCTTGCCGGTTGCGCGAAGGTAGACGTGTTTGAAAAAAATATTGCTTTCAAGGACCATGCATGGCCCTCTTCCGTCAAACCAGTAGTAAGCTTCAATATAGAAGATACCAATTCATTGTACAATGTATATATCGTGTTCCGTCATGCCGATGCATACAGCTTCAATAATGTGTGGCTCAGATGTACAGTTACTGGTCCGGGTAATACAGGAAAGAAAACACAACAATACGAATTGAACCTGGCAACCAATAATGGATGGAATGTTAGTGGCATGGATGATATTTTCGAGCACCGCGTACTCATCCAGCAAAAAACAAAATTCAACGTCGCCGGCGAATATCATTTCACTTTCGAGCAGGTGATGCGCGAAGACCCGCTGGAGAACGTATTGAATGTAGGCCTTCGCATTCAAAGGGCCGATAGTACTCCCTAGTGTATAAGTTCCATCATGAAAAGATTTCTCAAAAAGCAACTCATTCTCGCCACCATCGTATACTGGATCCTGTTGCTATATATTATTGCTGCGCTGGTTTGGTGGTTTATCGCACTACAACAACACAACCAGGAAATCACCACCTATAAACTCATTGAACTTAAGGCATCAGATCCGGATTATCTCCGGAAAGTCGAAGCAGTAAAGGCAGAAGAAAAGTCTAAATCCGCAAGGAACGTCGGTGAAGGTTCCATCTTCCTGCTGCTCATCCTCGTGGGGGCAGTTTTTGTTTACCGGTCGGTTAGAAAAGAATTTAAATTATCGCAGGAGCAACAGAATTTCATGATGGCAGTCACGCATGAATTAAAGACGCCGCTGGCTGTTACAAAGCTTAACCTGGAAACGCTCATCAAGCATAAGCTGGAAGAGACCAAGCAGCAAAAATTGCTGGAGATGACGCTGGAAGAAACAGAACGATTGAATGCCCTGGCGAACAATATTTTAATTTCTTCCCAACTAGAAGGTGGCGGATACCTATTTTCCAATGAAGAACTGGATTTTTCATCGCTGGTGATGGATGGCGTGGGGCAGTTTAAAAACCGCTTTGCTAATTATCATTGGGTGATGGACATAGAAGAAGACCAGGTACTCACAGGAGACGCATTGCTACTGCAGATCATGGTCAATAATCTTTTGGAGAACGCAGTTAAATATTCTCCCAAACATTCTACGATTGCTGCATCTTTAAAAAAAGAAGGGCAGCACCTGCTATTGAAAGTTTCGGACCAGGGACCTGGCATACCAGATGAAGAAAAGAAAAAAATCTTCCGTAGATTTTACCGTGTGGGAAGTGAAACAGTGAGGGCGACAAAAGGAACAGGCCTTGGTTTATATTTGTGTAAGAAAATTGCTACCGATCATGCGGGTGAAGTTTCGGTGCAGGACAATCATCCCACAGGCAGTATATTCAGTGTCAGGTTTCCGTTAACAACAGTATAAGGATCGGATCGATCATGGCAGAACAAAAAAAATCTATTTTACTTGTTGAGGATGAAGAAAATCTTCACGAAGCGCTTAAGCTCAACCTGGAGTTGGAAGGCTATGAAGTCAGTTCGGCCTATGATGGTACCAAAGCACTACAGTCAGTGCAGGAAGAATATTTTGACCTCATTATCCTGGACCTGATGCTTCCTGAGATTGATGGTATCACTGTCCTGGAAACCATCCGGGTACAAAATATTGAGATACCTGTTCTTATCCTCAGCGCAAGAAATAATAGTGCTGATAAAGTACAGGGATTAAAAAAAGGCGCTGATGATTATCTCACCAAACCTTTTAACCTGGAAGAATTATTGTTACGGATCCAGAAGCTGATAGAAAAAAATGAAAGGCTGCATAGCAAATCTGCTATAGGAGATAGTTATAGTTTCGGAAAAAACACCATCAACTTTAAAGCACAGGAAGCCAAGAACAAAAACGGGGACATGATCCCGCTGAGCAAAAAAGAAACCATGCTGCTGAAGCTGCTGATAGAAAATAAGAATGAAGTAGTCACGAGGGAAAAAATATTGCAGGCAGTCTGGGGTTACAATGTGTATCCAACCACCCGCACGATAGACAATTTCATATTGAGCTTCCGGAAATATTTTGAAGAAGACAGCCGCAACCCGGAATACTTCCATTCAGTGAGAGGCGTTGGTTATAAGTATACCGAATAGACATACCTGAACAGCTGTATTTACGTTATATTTTATGCAATCCATTTCATGAAGAAAGAACTTCTAAAAGATCTTGCGGCGCTGGAAACAGAAAGCATCATCTCTGCCCAGACCGCTTCCGACATCAGGAACTGGTACCAAAAAAAAGAAGACAAATCACCCGGGAGGCTTGGAATATTACTAGGGATTCTTGGTGCCGTGCTGGCTGGCAGTGGTATACTGCTCATCATAGCGCACAACTGGGACGAACTGAATAAAATCACTAAAACGATATTTGCTTTTCTTCCTTTGGTACTTGCCCAATCGTTAGGAGCTTATACGCTTTTAAAGAAGAACGATGACCGGGGATGGAGAGAATGCAGCGCCGTTTTTATATTCCTTGCCATACCTGCTTCTATTGCATTGATCAGCCAGATCTACCAGGTTGATGGCAGTTTGGAAAGTTTTCTGTTTACCTGGATTTTACTGGCACTACCGTTGGTTTATATACTTAATTCTTCGGTAGTAGTTTTATTGTGCATTGCACTTGCTACTTGGTGGGCAGCGCTTACCGGATATTATGACTACCCCATCGAAACCCCTTATTGGTATCTCCTGATGATGGCGTTTATGGCACCTCATTACTATCAACTGATGAGATCTAACAGGCATGGTAACCTGCTGTTGCTGTTCAACCTGTTTGCCGGTATTTCTATTACCATCACGCTTGGTTCTTTCCTTGTGGGCAATGAGAACTTGTATCCTTTTATTTTCGCAATCTATCTTAACCTGTTTTGCATTTTCTATCTTGTTGGACTTCTCCCGGAAGAAGCAGGCAAAGCAAGCCGCCCATTTTACCTACTTGGTATCGTCGGTATTCTGGTTATCCTATTCACCTGGAGCTTTATCTGGTTTTGGAAGGACTTCCAATATAATAATGTCTTGAACTATATTTTTCTAACCCCTGTCCCTTATGTGTTGCTCGTAAGCTTGCTGGTTCTCACGTGGATACTCAGGAAGAAACAAATTCCGCTTGCTTCAATACGCAATCACCCTATAGGTTTCAGCTTCATCATATTTTTGTGGAGTATTTTTTTCTTCTTCAGGCTTCCGGACCTCGGTATGCTTTTCATCAACGGCTGGATTCTCTGCATTGCGATTTCTTATATCAGAAGGGGAAGCAGGGAAAACAATTTCGGTATTCTGAACTTCGGCCTGCTGATCCTCACCATTCTTGCGTTGTGCCGGTATTTTGATGATAGTATTTCCTTTATGTGGCGGGGTATCTTTTTCCTGCTTACAGGCATATCATTCTTTGTTGCGAATTACCTACTGATCAAAAAACGCAAAAGCCTAACCACAACCGAAATCAAATGAAAAAATTAATCTTACCACTGTTCTTTTTACTGGTGGTCATCCAATGGTTAGTACCGGCGCAAATGATCTGGAAGAAGGAAGCGATTGGATCGAAGGGAACTGCTTATAAATTTCGCACGGCCCCGATTGATCCTTATAATCCCTTCATCGGCAAATACATTGTTCTTAACTACAATGAACCTCAGATAAAAATACCAACACGAGAACTGGTAAAATACGAGAAGGAAGTATATGTAACATTTAAGAAAGACCGACAGGGGTTCGCAGAAATAGACAAGGTCTTCAACAAAATTCCTTCACGCACAGACTATCTTAAGACATTTATTAATTATTCGGAGGAAATTAATGATGGTACTTTAATCACGATATACTATCCTTTCAAGCGGTTTTACATGGAAGAATCAAAGGCACCGGAAGCGGAAAGATTATATGGAAGTATAAACAGGGATAGCACGGCAAATGTCTATGCAATGGTAGCCATTTATAACGGCGATGCGGCGATCAAAAATGTTTACGTGAATGATACGGCGATTGCTGATCTCGTAAGGAATGAACAGCGACTCAGGTAAGACTTCCCTTCAGGTTTTCAATTACGTCTTCAGCCTTATTTAACGTCTGGTTCATATCGCTGATATCGTGCACGGGTGTATAAAGGGCCATTTCACATTCGTTAAGAACCGATTCAAATTTTTCAATCACTTCTGCATTGACCCCTTTAAATTGAAGTTGCCTGATGGTATTCGGCTTATTCAAACCGGTGACTGGAATATTTACTTTATCAGTAATCACCTTCCATGCGGCCTTATTTACTTCGCGGTAAAAGCGTTGGCTCTCGCCGGTCTGCAAGGCCCATCTCGCTTCCTGTAACAGATCTTTTGCAACGATGGAAGGCTGCTCTTTTGCAACAGGCGGTGTCACTTTATTTTCAGTCTTCACTTGCTCTACTGGTTTCTTACTAATGCTCCATTGGTACCAGGCGAGTCCTACCAAAAATAAAACAGCGAGGGCCAGTAAGATAGATTTTACCGGAAATCCATCCAGCCGGCCATCAGCAAATACCGGCAGGCTCACTACAGATTTGCTTTCTGATTCTTTTTTTACAGCCGGAAGAATATGAACGCGAAAGGCCTCGGACTCAGCCGTTTTATAACTCGCAGTTGCAGGATCAAAATAAGAAAATGTTACGGGCGGAATGGTATAAAAGCCTGTGTCCTTCCCCGTTAGAATGTAATCAAAACTCTTCATCCCTTTTAATGGATAGATGGTTTTGTCTACCTCCTCTTTTATTTTAGGCTCATACGCCTGCACACCAGCCGGCAGATTAAGGACCGGTGGATTGATCATCGTAAAATTTCCCGCTCCTTTAATCAGCAGTTTTAACTCGATCGCATCACCAGCAGCAACTTCCCTGTTCTTTATGGCTGCATCTAACGTGAAATGTCCAACAGCACCATTAAAATTCGCAGGCTTATTTTCTGCGGGAAGCGGCTTCACAACAATGGTAAGCGGTTTACTGCCCAGTGTAAAATTATGTTCCTGTATATCTTCCCCTCCATCATCATTTAAAAATTCATCTAGAAACGATTGGATGGAACGCTTTCCTTTTTTCTCTTTTGTTTTAACGAACCGGACTTTATTCTCCAGTTCAACAGGGTCAAGTACAAAACTTCCGGCCTGCAGTGGAAACAATTGCGTTTTGCGGATGATGTGTACGTTATAAGTCTTGCCATTAAGCGATTCTACCGTAGGACTATTATTCTCCTGTTCAACCATATCAAAAACGCTGAACCCATTCAGTGAAGGACGTTTCACCACTCTTGACTCCGACCTGAGTCTTGAATATAATTTATACGTGGCAACGATGGGTTCGCCTTCATAACAGGTGGTCTTGTTCACCTGCGCGGTAACCAGGAGATTATTTTTAAGTTTCTCTGCAAGCGTTTCATCAGCGGCGAGGCTGTATTCTTCGTTCACTTCCGGCAAAGGTGCGGGTACCGCTACACTAGGTCCACCAGGTGTAACATTCGCATTTCCAGCGACCACTTCTACCATAACCGGATTAGAATGCATGGGCTTTCCATCCAATCGTTTCTAGATGAATTTTTAAATGATGATGGAGGGGAAG
>JGI24806J26614_1000489_pt1 | contig 12271 bp, 12 predicted proteins | sample Kansoi200umMDA_FD_26614 | JGI IMG/M metagenome (IMG submission 26614)
AAAAAAGGGTAATGAATTAGGTTCAAAGCAATACATTGCAAAGGAAGGACAATTTATCATTTCAAAAATAGACGCAAGAAATGGGGCTATGGGAATTGTTCCCAAAAACTTAAATAGCGCAGTGGTTACAGGTGATTTTTTACTTTTTAATTTTAATGAGCAACTTATTGACGGCAAATATTTCGATTTTTATACAAGATTAAATTCATTTGATCGAAAATGTAAACTTTGTTCTGAAGGTTCAACAAACAGAGTCCGTTTAAAGGTTGACAAATTTCTGAATATTTCAATCCCTCTTCCACTCTTGCCAGAACAACAACGCATCGTCTCTAAAATTGAAGAAGTAAAAATCAAACTTGAAAAGATAGAAGAATTAAGAACTGCACAAAGTAAAGACATTAACAATCTACTTTTTAGCAAATACACTGAGTTGATTGAAGATGCTGAATGGCTACCAATGGATGAAGTGGCACCAATTATAAGAAGAGAAGTAGAATTGAAAGATGAGAAACTTTATCCAGAGTTAGGAATCAGATGTTTTGGTAAAGGTACATTCCACAAACCAGCCTTAACAGGATTGGAAATAGCAACAAAAAAAATATTTCAAATTAAGACAGATGACTTAGTATTCAGTAATGTATTTGCATGGGAGGGCGGCATTGCTGTTGCTAAAGAAGAAGATAATAATCGTTACGGTTCACATCGTTTTATCTCTTGCGTAGCCGATAAAGAAAAAGTATTAGTAGAATTTTTATGTTTTTATTTTTTATCACCAAAGGGTTTGGAAGATATCAATACTTGCAGTCCTGGTGGCGCTGGCAGAAATAAAACTTTGGGATTAGACAAACTCATGAAAATAAAAGTGCCGGTTCCTGACATTAATTTACAAAAAGAATTTGTGGCGTTACTACATAAAGTAAATGCTATAAAAGAACATCATAAGGAAACCGAAAAAGATTTCAATGAATTAATGCCTTCCCTTTTGGATAAGGCGTTTAAGGGGGAGTTATAAACATTTTATATATGGGGCACGAAAGAGTTGGGTACTTACCAAAATCCCAAAAGTGGGTAAAAATCGTTGAGAAGATAAATGAATTCTCATCAGATAATAATAATGTATCTGACATTGCATTTGAAACAACTAAGAATGTCCGGAACCGTTTCGAAAATATTGAACAAGACAATGGTGTAATCTCCGCTTTCAAATATCTTGTTTTGCTTGCTCATGCCTCGAAGCTTGCTGATCCTGCCGATTTTCTAAACAAGAAAGGCATTTCACTTTCTAAAGAGTTCAGCATTTTTGATTTGACAAAATCAGTTCAGGATTATGTTCAAAAAAATCAGAATTCAAAAGAATATTCAACATTTGCAGTCCAATCAATGATTGACACTATTAGTGACTGGTCGCAGAAAAATGAATTACAACCTTCTCTGATTTTCGATTCCCATAAGAACTCTTTTGATGTATGGCAAAAAGCAGCAGACGGCAAAGGTTTCTGTGAACTGTCAAGAACATTCTTTTCGAAATTTACTGAACGATATTTAAAATACTTCCTGGAACGGGAAGCATCTTCAAAAATAAAATCCTTGTACGACAGACAACAATTCATAAACAAACTTGAAAATCATGTTGCTGATATTTCAAAACATGCATTTGAAACTGCAAAGATTATTCAATCCCTTTCAGCAGGTTGGTTTAACAATAAGGCACGGACTCAATCGCCATCAGATGAAGAAGTAAGTGGTTTTATATCTTATGCTTTTAAAAAAATAAACAGCGAATTAGTGAGGGAAGAGAATGATGAGTGATCAAAGAACAAATATTATTCTTTGTAGTGGTGCTTCTCTCCCTACTAAACTTAGAAAGGCGCCCAAGCACCATATTCACAAATTTCATTGTGACCCCGCTCGTAAAGAGCACAATGTAAATATTGAACTTCCGCATTTGATAAAACAAGTCAATTGCCATTTCCCACCTCGGATAAAAGATTTGCTGGAAATTGCGGGATATATTTACGCTGCTGATAGGATGACTAAGCGGGGCAATCCATCACAGGTTGAATATCACAGTTGGTCTAGAGAATTTCAATTCTTTATCAAAGTTCGTGACCATAAATTTTGGAATAAAAAATCAATTGCAAAAAATCTAAGCAAGTTGTTGACTTTTGTTTCGGGAGATTTATCATACAATTTTACTTTTCTTGAAGGTGGCAAAGATGCTGGTCAGGGTAATATATTTGACAATGAAAATATTTCGCTTGATAAAAAGGAGAACACTGCTATTGCATTGTTTTCCGGTGGATTAGATTCTTTGTCTGGTGCATTAGAATTACTAAATACAACAGATCTAAATCTTATTTTGATAAGCCACCAGTCAAACAACTTTATGGTAACTAAAATTCAAAAAGATATTTTTAACCTGCTTGACAAAGATTTCCCAGGTCGTTTACAACGCTTCCCTTTTACTTGCAGTTTACATGGAGAAAGGGCAGTTGAAGAAACCCAACGCACAAGAATATTTCTGTACACAGTTATTGCATATTCCCTGATGTCTCTTGCTGATGAAAAAAGTATTTATGTATTTGAAAACGGTATTACTTCCATCAACTTCCCGAAACGCCAGGATATGATGAATGCCCGGTCAAGTAGAACCACACATCCTCAAACCATTTATTTGCTTGAACAATTCTTTACTTCAATCTCATCAACTCCTGTTAAAGTAAGCCACCCATTTTTTACATTTACTAAAACTGATGTTTTCGAAAAGATAAAAAAATACGGGAAGCTTAACTACTTAAATTCAACTATTACATGTACCAAAACATTTAATGTTTCAAAAAAAGAATCTCCTGCAGTTCATTGTGGCGAATGTTCACAATGTATTGACAGGAGGTTTGCATCATTTTCGTCTTCTGTTGAAAACTATGATGTAATTTATGATACCGATATTTTAAAAGATGCAATGAAAAGCGATGAAGGATTTACGCATTTGTGCGATTACATTACGATTGCTCATGGTTTTTCTGAAATGTCCGCAATTCAATTCCCTTATGACATGCTAAATGTTTTAAGTGATATTGTGCCATATTTGCCTGGACCGACCAACACCGATAAAATTCAAATGATTTATGAATTGACACAACGACATTCCAATCAGGTATTGCTTGCTTTACAAAAAATACGAATACAGGAAAATTTGTTTAAGCCTAAGAAAGAAAAAACTATTTACAGTTTTATTGACGACCGGGTATTTCTAAAGCCACCTGTTGAAAGATTAATTGAACGGATTTGTGAAAAAACTTCAGCAGCAATACCTATTGCTTTTGAAAGACAAAAACCGCAACATGAAAATGTCTTGAATGACCAACTCAACGCTTTACTAATTGCTGAAGGAGAGTACAAAAGAGAATTTCCAGCAATAAAATTTTCTTTTGCGAGAACTATTCCGGATCATTCATTTCCTGAATTTGACTTATTGATTGAAGCAAAACTATTAAAGAAGAACACTTCAAAATCTGCAATAACGGACCAAATTGGAGCAGACGTTCACAAATATGGAAGCGCTCATAAACTTTTTATTCTTTACGATCCAGAAAGAAGAATAGTTGATGATGTTGATTTCAAAAAAGATTTTGAAAAATATCCAAGTTGTTTTATTTATATAATTAGATAAACTAAACAACCATGAAAAACCTCCTTAAACTTTAGAAAGCTTATTGCCGTAGTTCTGTTAAAGTATCTAACAGAATGATTATCTTATCCTTTCTTACTTGTAAAAATAATTTTTGAAATTCAGCTGTATGTTAGGAATGGATGAAATAGAATATCATAAAAAGAACCTTTTTAATGCTGCCATCAGGTGAAGCAAGGGAAACTGATCTCAGCAAGATTCCGGAGTAAAAGCTAAAGTGAAGGGAAGCCCTTTGAGTTGGTATATTCAAATGCCATAGGGGTCTTCATTAGGCTTCTTGTATAGTCTTACAAAGTTGGTTTTGCTTTTGAAAATACAATAGTTTGACTAGAGATATTGACCTTCCAGGTTATTTATTTTTTTCCACGGTGTTTCATTGCCGGTCCAATCCTGAATTTGCAAAGAATAGCGCATAAATCTTTGATAGTTGTGAGCTAACCACATTCCGGTTTTCGCTAACCCTGGCCTATCAAATAAATTAACCATGGATAGTCTACAAAAAGCGTCACCTATATAATAACATATATAACTTAATAAGAAGCCAGCCAGTTTTTTCATAAACTAAATTTATGTTTATTTATCCACACCCCTTGTAACCCGTGTTTTTGTCACATACAAATAGGCAACCAAAAAGTCTTTCCAAGCTTTATTATAAATTAATTCGTTTGAACCCATGAAGTAATTGAATAGGTATTTTTTTAATTAGTAAAAGACTTGAAATGAAAAATTCAATGCTTCATAAAGGAAGTTACTTTTATGCATAGCTACCTTATCAAATGTTTATCTGCGAACCCCATGTTCAGTAGTGCTTATGTCAATGTGCTTTCCAATTCTCCTTTCCACTTTACAAAACCGTCTACTATTTCCGAATAGTCATGGTAGATACGTCGGAAAGGATCTTCAGTTGAATTTATATAGGCCGTCTTACCTTGTACTTTAATAACGTTTATGATGTCTTCAATCTTTCTAAATGTCTTTTTTAAAGCTTCAAGATTTTTGTCTATGTGCCAAATGTATGTGGCTTCTTCTGTGTCAAGCGTTTCCCAAACAAGATGATAGTTTCTGTCACCTTCAATTAAGAAAATAAACGAAAATGGTTTATGAATAAACCGAAGTTTCATTATTTGATGGCTATGTTTACTGGAAAGAAATCTCAAGTGTTTGTAGTGTTTTGTATTTGCAATTTTCAACAAATCCTCGAAGAGCTCCTTTTCATCGCCATAAAATGTGTTTGATTTAAAGTTTTGTTCGCCAAATGTGTCGAAGTATTCATCCATTGTAAAAAGGCTTTTATCAACATCTGCCGTGACTTTCTTTTTTGTTGCTTTTACAAATTCAAACTTTACATTTTCAATAAGCTCTTTATCGATTTTTTCAATTTCAGGTGACTTAGCATTTACGGCCGTTATCTCATTATCTTCAATTTCAATTGTAGCTGTTACTTGGATTTTTTTAGTATTGAGCACATTGGCAAAATAATTTTTGACTGCGTCGAATTCTTCTCTTATGTCGTAGTTTTCAATATTTAGCTCAATTGTTTTACTATAATCTTTGAACTTTCTATCGAATGCAACTCCACCAAGTTTAAATCGAACATTTCTCAGTGGAACAAAGAAAGTTTCTGTAATGGTTCTCCTTATTGGTTCTCTTACTATGGGTTGAATAGGCTCTTGTCGAACTTCTTTTCTGAATACTGGTTTTTCTTTTACTGGAAGGACTGAAATAGGCGTTGTAGATGCAAGTGTTTGTAAAAGGCCGCTTGTGTCAATGCTACGAAAAGTAACTGTTTCGATTGCTCTTAGTTTATCTGCAAGTGTTTTTTGATTGAAAGGAAAATCAGTGTCGCCTACCTGATATGAAAGGACCTCACAAAATAGCTTTTGTTCAGCCTCTCTATAGTTCAAAACTCGAATCGTCCAAAAGGCAGACGCTTTAAATGATTTGGCAATTTCAGGAAGGCCTAACTGTCCGAACGTTAATGGTCTGTCTGGAGTGAGATATGCTTTGTCTTGCTTAAACAGTATTTTAAATTCTTGTCCTCTCATTATTATAGGGTATTTACTGCATTAACTGCTAACGTCCATGGCTTTGGAAGGTTGGGAATTAGAATTCCTGTCGTTCGCTTAGCCGCAACTTTTGTTTACTTATGGTCAAATTACTAAAGATCTTTAGAATTAATATTGTCGAATGGCGATTGCTTCAGCCCAACTTGCGCAAAGCCAACTGTTGCACGCCGTATTTCTTTTCAAAGGACAATTTTCGTTTTTTAAAAATCAGATTGACTGACAGGATTTCTATGTGTCAATGCCTGTAAAAAGAAGTATCTATAGTTAATAATTTTTAATAATCGGCTTTAGTTATTTCAACATCCATTTTTAGTCCCTTGTCAAATAATTCAACTTCACTCAATGGAAATTCGAACCAATACTCTTGTCCGTTTTCATACACACTAAAACAAAAAGTCATTCCTGTTGCATCAAATCCACCTTCATAATTTCCATGTTGAAACATATCATCTGATTCAATTTCAGCCCATTGTTTCTTCAGATTTATTTTCACCAAGAATTTCCTTACAGATAATAAGAAAGTCATTATTTATTTTGTGTTTCATACCTGGGATTTGTCTGCCGATTACTCGCATTACTTGTAATAGAAGAATCTGGGCTCAGTAAAATGATTTTTTTAACTATATGATGTTTAGTTAGAATAGTCCTTTATATGGCGTGCAACGCCCAGGGCTTTCTGCTGTGCTGATATTCTGTGTTACTTCAGCCCGGAACTATCGCTGAGTAAAGATAGAAAGCTGAGGGTATACTCCAAAACTCGTTTATGTTCGTTCACCTTGGACCGCAGCCGATTAGCGACATGTCGATCAGGATATATTCTGAAGCCAGCATACCAGAAAAACCCCTTCCTATGTTAGGCGTAGTTCTTCATTTCTGTTTAAGTGTAATACCTTTATCTTTTGTAAATAGTCTTTTTGTTTTTAATAATAACTGGCGCAAGAAGGAACTATTTATTTTTTGAACTCTATCTAACTCGGAGATATTATTTGGTATGCCTTGTTTCTCTTTGTCAAGGAGGAAAGCTTTTGCTTCCGTTTGCAATTCTTCTGGATAGTCGTTTGGTCTTTTTGGAAGTCGTAATGCAATCTGATATTTTAAATCTATGTCAGTGGTCTGGTAAAACTCTGAAAGAAAAGTTTTAAGTTGTTCTTTGTAAACAATCTCTTGGCGTGGGTGCTCTCGTTCAAAGACCTTTTGATCTTCCTTAAAGTCTTCGTTAAATGATTTCAATTCATAATCCCAAAAGAATGTGTCATATCCTTGTTGTTTAAAAATCTTGTTTCCTTCATGTACTGTTATCGAATAAACTGTTGGTCTTGCCCAATATAAGGCTTTAAGAACTCCAATTTTTTTGTCTTTGTCGCCTTTGCGAAATATGTTAAGCAAAATATTTTGGATGTCTACATAGTCAAAAACTCGTCGGCAAGGTTTTATGAATTCATTATTGAAGCTTGGGTCGGGCTCATTCACTCCTGCCATAAGCATAGGTTCTAACAAGTCCACTGGGAATGTGTCGAGGTTGTCTAGCAAATGTGCTACAAATGATTTTTTATCATTGTCAGAGAGAAAGGTTTGTAGTGTTGTGATGTCTGCGTCACTAAAACCTTTGAATTGCACACGAAAATGTCGCAGCACTTGTGGACGTCCATAGTAATTGTTCTTGCAAATATCGTCAAGCTGTTCCTGATATACTTCAAAGGTGTGTAGAATGTCCATTTAGAATTGCGCCTAACGTCTGGGGCTTGCCGCAGGGCTGGTATTTTATAATTGTCCGCCCGGCAACTGAAGCCGATTGAAAAACTGATGCTGAAGTTAACAACTAAAAGCTAAATAGTATTCGGTCGAGCCAGATATTAGCTGATAATGGTACAAAAGCCGATTGTTATTCCGTCCGCCAGCCTTGCGGCAAACCTTTTGTTGGTGACAGTTTTATTCATTGTCAGGTATCAGTCCTGTAGATAGTCCATGCCCTTCTTCCCACTCTCTTACTGACTTCATTTTTTTCTTTTCAATAAAATCTCCTGTCCAGGGGTTAAACACATAAACCATGTATTTTTTGACGAAGGCTTGCCGATTTTTACTTTGATTATATTGTTTCTGCTCAACTAATTCAGCTATATAATATCGGAATTGTCCATTAAAATACTTTTGTCTCCTGAAATTTTCCCAAAATAGAAATTCGTCAATCTTTGCACTATCCGTCTCCTTTAATTTATTACAGCAATAGGTGGCGGGACTTTAAAATTACCCTGCTAATATTCGATTCTTTAGGACTCGGGTTTTTTACTGTTTTAGGACGACAAAAAGGGATCACATTCGATCTTCATCCTCTTATCTGTATTCCTCTTGGAACAATTACAGGATGCTTTGGTGGAGTAATAAGAGATATTTCTTTAAATAATATTCCAATGATCTTCCAAAAAGAAATTTATGCAACCGCATGTATTATTGGCGGAAGCGCTTATTTTTTATTACTGAATTTTGGCGTTAATAAAGATTGGATGGACATTATTTGCATAACATTAATATTCCTAATAAGAATAACATGCTGAATAACAAACCAACTCTTACCGGCACCCGGGCTACCAATCACTAACAAACCTCTAAAAGGATTAATAATGTTTATCCAGCTTTTCTTTATTCGCCCTTTTAAATTATACCGGGCTGGAAGATTAATGGAATATTCATTGCATAAAAATCTTTCTTCTTGGGGAAAAGTTTCATTCAAGGAATTGAATACATCATCAGATAGATTGAGTTTAATCAAGCGACTAAGCAGATTACCGCCAGCCAGGATAAGTAAAAAACCCGTACCAGTTACAACCATGTAAATGATACCTATGGTTTCTACAGGATAACTTAATCTAAACAATAAACTGCTGCCAAAGAAAAGCGTTAAGCCAATCAGCAGATAGGTAGCAATACTTCTCCGGTTTATTTTTTCATCCTTTTTACCTTGCGTTCCTAGCAAAGAAATTACCAGTAATCCCATTGCTAGAAATTTGGATGTATAATGACTACTAAATAGACCGGTGTGCATAATATCTCTAAGTAATCTGTCGGTTATTGTACTCTTGATTTCCCACAATTCAAATGCTGCATAGCAGTAATAATAAAAATGCAACAACAAAATAAAGATGCTTGAACATCTTGTCAGGTCTACTATTTTTCGAAGCCCCTGTTCATTTTCTCCTGTAACAGACATAACGTTTATTTAAGTTTTATAAATCACGGTTTTTCTTCTTTTTCTTTTTTTTCTTGTTTAGCAGCCCGGATGGTGTGTTATCATATTGTCCTTTTGGAGATAATAGAATATCCAATAACCCTTCGTTTTTAGAAGTAGCTGTAATGTTTTTTTCCTGGTGTTTTTGCGGATTTATTTCTATCGGTAATGAACCAGATGAATTGCTGCTATTAGTTTCCTCCGGGCTTATGGAATTTTCATTAAAATTGACCAGTCTGCTTTGTAATGCTGCAGCACTATAATGTTTACCAAGATCACTTCCGTTGAAAACACATTTGGTTTGATTATCTACGAATGTGATTCCATACAATCTTCCTTCAGCATTTTGTCGTAGTACTGTATAGATTTGTTTTTGATCTAAAGCAGCTACTAAATTTTTTATACTTCCAGGTGCTGATTGCAAACATTCATCAATTTTAATTGTAGTCCTTTGTTTTAATGGCTCTCTTGCGGGTTCATTTACAACAAATTTCTTTTCCAGGTTATCCAATGTAGCCTTGCTACCAATAGAACTTGCTTTGATGGGTACACCGACCTTGTTACCATCAGCATCTAATATGCGGAACACCAATCCGCGGTTCTTAAAAATTCTTCCTTCTTCTTTACCTCTATCGGCAATCACATTGTATTGTTTTAGGGCAGCATTAAATTCTGGTAAGGAAGTGAATCTGTATTGACTGAACACAGCACCCACCACATTAGAAATACTTTGCTTGGTTTCATGTTTACCATAAATTGCTTTTTCAACATTGACTGGCTTAATACCTGGTCTTATCAATTGCTGCTGACGTTCTGCTTTTACTAAGCCATATAATTTTTCAATATCTTTTCTCGCTATTTCTGATTGATTTCTACCGATATTATGTGTGTTAATTCTGCTGCCATCTGGTTTTATTGTATTACTCACAATATGAATGTGCGGATGACCAGCATCTTCATGCCTGTAAATTAGAAATGGTTGTGAGCCAAAACCAATCTTTGCCATGTAGGTAGATGCAATTTCAATTAATCTATCATTTGGTAGTCTTTCAGAAAGATCAAAATTTAGTGACACATGCAAAGTTTTTGTCGTGGCTCTTTTGTTCAACATATTTAAATTTTCAAAGCCATTTAATTTTTGATAGAAGTTCATATTGTTTGCTTCTAGTAAATAATTAGCCGCATGTAAACATTCGGCAGTGCCGTTCTGAACTTTTTTTTCATTATAGTTTAGTGCTGCTTCAATGCTTTTCGGTATAGTTATTTTTGCGACCATTGTTCATAAAGTTGGTTAACACGAAATTTTATCTCTTCCACCTTATTTCCTAAAGCATTTTTTAGGCTGTCATAGTCATTCAGCCAGGAGCGGAATTCTGGTATCTTATCAAGTATGTGCAGTTTATGTACTGCCTGGTTAAAATTATTGCCTATGCCATTAAGCTCTTTTTTTAATTCGATCATCTCTTTCAAAAAATCATCTGCAGATTGGTTGCGATACTTAACTATAACCGGCTTTTGCATTGACACGTTTCGCATATATTCGCTAAGACTTCTTTCAGTAGTTTGACGCTGGTTTTTTTTAACTCGCTTTAACTCCTCCTCATTCATTCGTATTTTGATAAAGATTTTCCGGATTTCATTTTCCTGCTTCTTCATAATCTTATCTTTTAAGTTTTCTAACAATGGTTATATCGTCTTTTACAATCCCCCGTATGACTTCGGAGTGAAGGGGCAAGATTTCAAACGTGGCCACGTTTGTACATCTTGCCATGTGCAAGACCCGGCACATTATGCCTTGATAAGAATTAATCGCGGGAGTCTGTTTTAAAAAGCGATTTGAGGATTTTCGTTTGACCGGTACGGGTAACGGAGATATGATATAAAATATATCCTTTGGTATCATTAATTTTCTTTCCATCACTAATCGTTTGCACTATTAATCTACAGGATATAAAGATAAAATTTATGCCAATCACAACATATACATGGCTATATTTTAGCCATGTTAGTAACTCTTTTTCGCTAAATATTTTCTGAGATTTATATTGTGATATGGAAACGGGATCAATTGAGCTAACGAATGGACAATTAATTTTAGTAGATAATAGCCAATATTTTTATTCTGTAAAAGCTGTTGAAATTACAAATGCTCTAGGAGCATTAAAGCTATCCTGTTTGAGTATTCAATCTCAAATAACAATACCCAGAACTATAAATTATGCAAGACAAAAGAAGGTAATTGGTATGACATCCCGGAGACAAATCCTATGGCTGAAAATACAATATTATTGTCGTTAAAATTGGCCATAAATTCACGGGAAAATTTACAAAATGATATGGGTTTATTTTGAGTATTTTTCTAATAAAAAAAGGCTTTTATATCAGCCCTTCATCAGCGAAAGAATAATATCCTTCACTGGTAATAATTATGTGATCAAGAAGCCTGATATCAAGTAACTGACCAGCCTGCTTAATCTTTTGTGTTAGTTGCTCATCTGCCTGGCTTGGTTTTAGGTTGCCAGAAGGATGATTATGACTAATAACTATGCTGGTGGCGTTTGCTTTTAAAGCAGCTACAAAAATCAATTTGGGATCTGCTACAGTTCCTGTAACGCCACCTGATGATACTTCAAAAATACCCAAAACTTTGCTGGCTCTGTTTAATAGTAACACCTTGAATTGCTCTACAAAATCAATCTTATTTTCATCCCAAACTTGTTGCAAAAGATCAGCAGCATCTTTAGAGGTTTTAATTAGCGGTCTTTGAGAAGCTTTGATTTTTGTTTTATAAATCAATTCGACTTCAGCGATCTGGTTCAATGATTCATTTAATAAAGTTTCCATAATCATTCATTTAAAAGTTTAAAAAATTAATTATGGAGCTTCACCTGGCTTGCACCGAATTTGCGCAATGAGGAACGGAATAAATGATGGCAGTTCGCCAGGATCAGTGTGTCAGCTGTGCGGCGGTTTTGCGTTTATGCCGGAAATTCATTGCCAGCATATTGCAGGTGCAAGCCTAACTTTGCGTGAATGATTAATGCATAAACTTTTACAGTTTATATGGCCAAACTTATGTGTTTATGTAGGATTTATTTGTAATGCAGTTACTTTAATTTATTGGGCTTTGACCTTGGTATTTATCCCCCGGCGATATATGTCAGGAAGGGTTAGTTTGAACCTCACAACAGTTATTCTTATTAGGAATATTAATGTTATGCAAATAATGTCCATCCAATCTTTATTAACGCCAAAATTCAGTAATAAAAAATAAGCGCTTCCGCCAATAAT
>JGI24806J26614_1000490_pt1 | contig 12268 bp, 11 predicted proteins | sample Kansoi200umMDA_FD_26614 | JGI IMG/M metagenome (IMG submission 26614)
CCGGAAGGTTTATTTTATTTAATGCTTGTAGGTGAATTGCCCGTAGAGTCCGACGTAAGTCATGTGACTGATATTTTGCAACGCCGAAGCCATGTACCCAATCATGTATTCGCTGCAATTGATGCCCTGCCTCTCAATACGCATCCCATGACCATGTTTGTAATAGGAGTGATGGCATTACAAACTGAAAGTTATTTTGCCAAAGCGTATGCTGAGGGAATAAATAAAAAAGATTATTGGCTTCCCACTTTTGATGACACTGTTCTGCTCATCGCGAGGTTGCCAAGAATAGCCGCGTACATTTACCGAAGGAAGTATAAAAACAATCAACACATCAACCCTAATGGCTTGCTCGACTGGGCGGGAAATTTCGCTCATATGCTTGGATATGACGATGAAAGTTTTATGGAACTGATGCGATTATACATGACTATTCACGCCGATCACGAAGGTGGAAACGTTTCGGCACACGCTACTCATCTTGTTGGTTCGGCATTAGGCGATCCTTATTTAAGTTATGCCGCGGGCATGAATGGACTCGCCGGTCCATTGCATGGGCTCGCAAACCAGGAAGTGATCAAGTGGATTTTTGAATTGCGTGACGAGCTAAAAACGGAATTGCCAACGAACGAACAAATAGCTTCTTATGTACAAAAAACCTTGAGTGAGGGAAAAGTGGTGCCTGGCTATGGTCACGCTGTGTTGCGTAAAACTGATCCCAGGTTCACTGCGCAAATGGAATTCGCTAAAAAACATATACCGGATGACCCATTAGTGCAAACCGTATGGAATATTTATGAAACCGTTCCACCCATCTTGCAATCACTTGGAAAAATCAAGAATCCCTGGCCTAATGTAGATGCGCACAGTGGCGCCTTGCTTGTACATTACGGCATGGTGGAATATGAATTCTATACAGTACTGTTTGCTGTGAGCCGATCATTGGGAGTTCTTGCAAGCCTTTGCTGGGACAGGGCCTTAGGCCTACCCATTGAAAGGCCAAAGTCAGTGACGACTGATCTTGTAAAAAAATGGTTGGACGGCAAAGATGAAATTTGGGGCGAATAATTCAGAGTAGATTCCCCACGTACTCGAACGCGACAATCTCCATTTCATTTATTAACATTCTTTCGGCCGTCTGTTGTAGAAGAAATTTCTCAATTCCCTGCATAAAAATTTTTCCTCATACAATCGCGAAAACAAATCTACTTTTGTATAGACAATTTTTTGTTAGGTGATATTTGGTATGATTCTTTCCTTTAGAAATTTAGAAAAATATTTATTCACCCCTTAAATATGTGTTTATGACAACAGGAACCAAAGTATTTCTTGGAATTCTTGGAGCTGCAGCCGCTGGTGTTGTGATTGGCTTACTCGTTGCCCCCGAAAAAGGTAGCGAAACCCGCAAACGTATTGCAAAAACCACAAGCGATTGGGCTGACCAGGTAAGTAGTCTTTTAAAAAATGGCCGTGACGAATTCGAAAATCTGAAGAACAAGGCAAGGCATATGAAATCTACTGCTGAACAAAAAGCTTCTAATTTGAGAGAAGATCTTGGCTAACCATGAAAAGCAGTCCCAAACTTCGGGACTGCTTTTATTTAATTCGATTTTTATTGAACATGGAAGAAGAAAAAACCAGGACGCAGGAAATAAAGGAAGAAGCAAAAGATTTGGCGGAACATGTCACCGATTTCCTCGAAACTTACTACCAGCTTTTAACAATCAATGTCGCACAAAAGGGAATTAATATCGCTTCTGCGGTAATTAATGCCGTTGTGCTTTGTTTTTTGGGCTTATTCGCATTCGGCTTTATAGGGCTGGGGCTCGCATGGTGGCTTGGAAATGTTATTGATAACCGCGCCGGGGGATTTTTTATTACAGCCGGCATTTACTTGGTTATTATCATTGTTTTAATAGCAATGAGAAAGAAAGTAATCTTTCCGTTTTTAAGAAATCTTATCACGCGTAAGATCTATGAATAAACGGTTCCATTCATATGATGATCTGTTAAAAGAAAAACAGCACCTTGAAGTTCTGCTCCAAGTGCAAAAGCAAGTTATTCGCTCTGATATCAGGGATCTGAAGGAACAATTGAAACCGATACAAGATGTAATTGAAGTCATAAAAAAATTTACCACAAAAGACAAAACCAATTTACTCCTAACCATAGGATCGGATATTGCAATCAATACTCTTATAAAAAAATTTATTTTATCCAGGGCGGGATGGTTTATAAGAACAGTGGTTCCCTATTTTCTCAAAAACTATTCTTCGCATTTTCTTGCTGAACAGAAAGAAAAATGGCTTGATAAACTGTCTGCGTGGATAAGTCATAGAAATGGAAAAGGAAAAAAGAAGGAAGAAGAGCCAGAAGAGCAAGGTGACGAAGACGTCTTGTGAAAAGAAAGATTCAGTTCTATTATATACCTGCCCCGTAAATTGCGGNGCTTATTATTTCACTATTGTAAAACCAATTCAATGGTTTGCAATGTTTTTTTAAGATCAATTCCTTTTTCATAAACCGGTTTGAATAGATCGCCTTCCGTTTCCAATCTTTCAAAAAGATTTTTTATGGTGAAATTTGCCGGCAATAAACCCTTTTTTACTTCCTCCCAGAAAAGCGGAGTGGAAACTGTAGCTCCNGGCTTTGGCCTTGCGGAATATACACATGCCACCGTCTGCCCCTTGGAATTTTGTAAATAATCGAGGTAAACTTTTTTTCTTCTTTTTGATGGACTTCTTTCCACACTGGTGAAGGCCGGTACCTCATGGTGAACTAGGTTAGCAATCAACTCNGCTAATTGCCTCGATTGATCATAGCTATATTTCGCTCCAAGCGGTATACAAATATGCAAACCGGAAGCGCCGGAGGTCTTACACCATGCAGGAATCCGTAATTCATCCAGCACTTTCTTGACTGCCTGGGCTGATTCAATTACTTTATCAAATCCAATTTCATGGGGATCCAGGTCAATTAAGCAATAGTCAGGATTGTCAGGTTTCAGCGTAGTTGAATGCCAGGGATTCATTTCAATGCAACCAAGGTTAGCAAGATAAATAAGGCTGGCTTCGTTGGTGCAAACAAAATAATGAACAGTTTCCCTTGTGGATTCACTATACTCGGCAAAAGTTTCAATCCAGTCCGCAACCTTACCTTCTACATTTTTTTGAAAGAAACTCATACCAGATATACCATTAGGATGGCGGTTCAGTGATTGTGGCCTGTTCTTCATGTAAGGCAGCATATAGGGAGCAATGGCATGGTAATAATTCAACAGGTCTCTTTTTGTATAATTTTCCTTTTTCCAATACAGCTTATCCAGGTTAGTCAGCTTCAACGTTTTGCCATTTATGACAGCTGTTTTTTCATTTTCACCAGCAGTTATCCACGCGGTACCGGTCGTGCTGGTCTTAGTTTTTTTCGACGATATTTTCTTGACAGGTTTAGCCGGAGCGGCGGCAGCCTTTTTTGGGGCAGCTTTTTTAACGGTCTTCGGTTCTTTTTTAGGCGTGGTTTTTCCTTTCTTCACCGTTTTTGTTTCCATAACTTTTTCTTTTTTAACTTCTGTCGGTTTTTTATCGGTACGAAGACCCATAAAAATAGGTACCCTCATAATGTGGTCGTGTGTCCATTCCTGAAATTTTATTTCACAGACAAGTTTTGGTTTTACCCATGTGGCCGGCATGTTTGTTTTCGGCTTCTTTGCAAAAGGGCATTTGTCAGTTATCAGCGGTTGCAATTTGTTCCATGTTTCCTTTAATAACTTTTCATTGAAGCCTGAACCCGTGTGACCGGCGTAGACCAGCTTATCATCCTCATAAATACCTAATATCAAAGCTCCGAAATATTGGCGACTGGCCCTTGGCGATGTAAATCCGCAAATGACGGCCTCCTGCCTTGCTGCAGTTTTTATTTTCAGCCAATTGCGGCTACGCACATTGAAGTCATAGGTGCTGTTTTTATTTTTTGCAATAATTCCCTCCAGGCCCTGTTGTTTTGCCAGTTCAAAAAATTCTTTTCCATTTTTTTCAACATGGTCACTGTATCTTATGGCATCGCTCTTGGGAATTATTTGCTGCAAAATCTTTTTTCGTTCAACGAGCGGCAGCTCCGTTACATCATACCCATTGATCCATAATAAATCAAAAACATAATAAACGAGCTCACCCTGCTGCTCACTTTGCCAGTTTTGCAAATATTGAAATCGTGAAAGGCCATTTTCATCAAGCGCTACTATTTCGCCATCCAGTACCACGTCGTCTGAAAAATCTTTCAGGGCAGTTGCTACCGGGGTGTATCTTTCTTTAAAGGAAATATTGTTCCTTGAATAAAGTTCAACGTCGTTCTTAACAGCAGAAGCAATTGCCCGATAACCATCCCATTTTATTTCGAATATCCAATCATCTCCATTAAATGGATCATCAACCAATGTCGTAAGCATCGGTTTTACTTTGTCAGGCGCTGATGTTTTCTTTGCTTCAGGAAAATCTCTTAGTAAGCCTTTTGTAGCTGCGACTTTTTTTTTACAGGACGTGACGGCTCGTCACTCAGCAATTGCGGTGCAGATTTTCTTTTTGGTGCAGACGTTTTTTTCTTCTTTCCACCGGTTTCTTCTGCGATCTGGTTTAAGGTGCGGCCTGTTTTTACAGACTTTTCTTTTTTCGTAATATCTTTTTCGGTGGCTTCATCATCAACTTTTTTAATCAGTAACCATGTGTTCTCCCCGCGACCTTTCATTTTTACCAGGGCGAAAGCGCCTTTTACTTTTTCACCATGCAATACAATCTTTACATCGCCCTTTTTCAATTCTTCCAAAAGAACTTTCTCCTGCTTTTTTATTGGCTCAGTCTCATGACCAAGAGCTTCATAAGTGCCCTCATCCCAAACCATCACAGTTCCGGCGCCATAATTGCCTTCGGGAATGGTTCCTTCAAACGTTCTGTAGTCGTAGGGATGATCTTCGACCATCATTGCAAGGCGTTTGTCCTGGGGATTTAAAGAGGGCCCCTTGGGAATAGCCCAGCTTTTCAGCACGCCCTCCATCTCCAGCCTGAAATCATAATGCAAGTGAGACGCATCATGTTTTTGTACAACGAATCTTAAACCTCCTTTAGTCGATTTTTTCTTGCCTTCCGGCTCCGGCGTGTCATCAAAACTTCTTTTCTTTTTATATTGAGTAAGGCCCATAAGAACGTGTCCACGTGATTATGCTACTTTTTTCTTTCCGGTTGTATGCAGGCTTTCTTTCAATACGCTCATCAGGTCTTTGACAGCGGCGGTTTTCTTTTCTGCAGCAGGAGCGGTGATCTTCTTGCCTTGCGCTTTAGCTTCAATTAACTTCATCATTGTATCCGTGTAGGTATCCTTAAATGATTCAGGCTTGAATTTCTCCGTCAATTGGTCGATTAATTTCAAGGCGAGGCTAATTTCCTGCGGGGTAACCTTTGCAGTTGTGTTTTTTACTTCAGGTATCTCATTTATCTGATCGGCATAGCGTAATTGTTCCAACAGCAATACTTCTCCCTGCATCGGTTTGATCGAGAAAATGTGCTCGCGATTTCTTATTACGCATGTAGCAATGCCTACTTTCTTTGCTTTTTCAAGCGCCTTTAATAGAAGTGTGTACGGCTTGGCGGCGCCTTTGTCCGGAACGAGATAATAAGGCTTTTCGAAATAGATAGAATCGATTTCTTTTTCATCTGCAAACTGAAGTATCTCAATGGTATTTGTTTTTTCCGGGCTAGCCTTTTTAAAGTCCTCATCCGTAATAACTACAAATTTTCCCTTTTCTACTTCATACCCTTTAACAATATCCTTCCATTCTACCTCTTTGTTGCTTGCTGTAGATATACGTGCATACCGGATCGGAGCCATGTCTTTTTTGGAAAGCATGTTCAAATCCAAAGCACGTTCTGCTGATGTGCCGCTATAAAGTTTTACGGGGATATTCACCAGCCCGAAACTTATGGCACCTGACCATATTGCTCTCATAACTTTGATTTTAGGCCGGTTAAGTTAGTTGATTTTTTTTATAATCAAAGCAACTCAACTCACTTCCGAAATGCCAAGGTAATAAGTCGTTGGTCCATAGGTCGGCGCATGGGGGAATATCCATGATTGCAGCATGCTGATTGTATTTTGAAACCACGTGGGCTTATGACCGGATATGTTTTCAAAAAAGTCAGCCCTCGTGATCTTTACTTTAATCAGCACCATCTTTTCAGGGTTAAATTGCTTTACTTCATCTACATTCGTCGTTACGACAAATATCTCCTCGGGATCACTTACAATATATCCATTGCCTATAACCTGTAAAGAATAGTCAAGACCTTTTCTGAAAAAGTCGAGCTTCACGGGGAACTCTTTTTCAAATTCAGTTAATCGCTGCTGTGGTTTTTGAACAAAAAACCACACATATCCATATTCATCTGCNTGAATAATTCTCACGATGCTGGTCGAGAGCTTTAGAACGGCGTCACTTTGATTAAAAAATATGGCGCTGCCTAAATTTCTTATTTTTTCCTGTAGGTACAGTTGTCGGGTGTCCATAACTAAGTTGTTTGGTTAAATCACCTCAAATAATCCAAAAGCAATGCCACTTAAAATTGTTGTTAAAACTGAAAAAATTCAATCAAACAGTTGGGTAAAAAAATCTACATGTAAAAAACAGAAAACCTAAAAGAAGCAAGTAAAATCCGCAATAGAATGATGGAAACGAGGTAATTGTTTTTTGTCCTGGAGTCTTTCGTAAAACTACCTGTCGAAGAATCAATTTTGAATAGATGCCATAGTTCTCAAGATTCCTGCCGCCCAGGAATAAACATTATGACCCATAATTACGCGACGCATTTGTTTCATTTTATGCAGTTGCTGCTCTTTTGGCATTTCGAGTGCACCTCTTATCGCGTCAGCTGTTTGTTCTATATCATACGGGTTAACGAGAATAGATCCGGGTAACTCCTGCGAAGCGCCGGCAAACCGGCTGAGAATAAGCACGCCGTCATTTTGATTGCGGGCTGCAATAAATTCTTTCGCTACCAGATTCATTCCGTCGTGCAGAGAGGTTACCATACATAGATGTGCCGATTTATAAAAAGGCATGATCTCTTCATGGCTATGATGTTTTTTGAGAAATAAGATTGGCTGCCAGTTTCTTGATTTGAATTTCCAGTTTATCCTGTTTGCTTCATGTTCCACTGCGCTTATCGTGTCGGCATATGTTTTCAACAAAGACCGACTCGGCGCCCCGATCTGAACAAAAGTGAATTGGCCCTGGTAAATAGGATATTTATCGAGGAATCTTTCAATCGCCAGAAATTTTTCTATCAGCCCTTTGGTATAGTCAATTCTATCTACACCAATGCCCACATAGTCCGCATGAAGCCCGTATTGCTTTAGTATGTCCGAGGGTCTTTGTCTCTCGTTGTTATTCGGATCATCAAAATCTTTTAAAGTAAATGCGATGCTGATGGGAAAAGGTTTTACAAGTGTAAACTGGTTGCCAATCTTGACCGAGAAATTTTCCCAGATCACTCTTGATTCAAGGGATTTGTTCACGGTTTCCAGAAAATTGTTACAATGGTATTGTGTGTGAAACCCGATAAGGTCAGCGCCCAACATTCCGCTTAGTAATTCTCTTTGCCAGGGGCAAATGCCGAACGACTCAGGATTTGGCCAAGGAATATGCCAAAAGATGGCAACCTTAGCATCGGGGCGTTGTGCTTTTATCAGTTTTGGCAGAAGGGCGAAATGATAATCCTGCACAAGAATAAAAGGCTCTTCCTGGTTTTTAATTTCTTCAACCACCGCATCGGCATACATTTCATTTACCTGCTGATAATATTCCCAATCTTCTATTCTGAAAACAGGCCTTGTATGAGCAATATGGCAGAGCGGCCAAAGACCTTCGTTTGCAAATCCGTAATAATAATGATCCTCTTGCTCCTTGGTGAGCCATATGCGCCGAAGGGTATATTTATTTTCATAGGGGGGCACCTGTACTTTATCATTTTTATCCACGGTTTCTTTATCGGCATCTCCGCTTCCTGATGCAATCCATAAGCCCCCACAGGCTTTTAATATTGGCTCCATGGCTGTCACCATGCCACTCGCTGGCACTATGCATTTTATTTCTTTGCCTGCGTGAACATGCATGTATGGTTCACGATTAGAAACGACAACCATTAATTTGTTTTCCAACACCTGTTTCATTTCTTCGTTCAACCTTTCAGGTGTCCAGATGGCTTCTGCCGTAGTGCGTAGTCTTGCTTCTTCCTGGGCAATGGCCTTTGCCTCCTGCATGGCCTGTGCAATTCCTGAAACTTCTTTGTATAAAGGTTCAAGAAAATTAATTGGAGGACGTTTTGTTATTTGCTCTACATTTCCAAAACGTGCAGCCTTAACCCATTCCACGATTCTGTTTAGCGGCGTTAAGATTCCCCAACGAATAATCAGCAATGTGACAATAGAAATAACCAACGCCTGTATAAACCAACGGGCAAAATTTCCAAGCCAAATACTGTTGATAATATTTTCTATGTAACCAGTATCTGCATAAAAGACTGCGGCTATGGAAGGTTTATCTTCCCTCTTTACTACCCTGATATATTCATAAATCTTTTTTCCTCCTGCCTTAATCATATTGCCCATGGATGAGTCTGCGGAAATAGCCCTTGATATATAATCGGAAGAAGATTCAAGAAGCGGCTGGATTGAATCGTTAAGAGCAATGACACTATCTCTGTTATAATAGACAGCGATGCCTTTAAAGTCATACTGATTAATAAGATTCTGTGTGATTTTTCTCAGGTGCAGGCTGTCGCCTTCTTCTAAACTTTTAAAATTGTTTTGATAAAAATCTTCAGCAACGCGAACTGTCTTGGACTGCAGTTCACTGTTCAGCTTTTGCCGCTCCGAAGAAATCTGGACAGCGGTGAACACAAATGCCACAATGCCTACCGCAATGATGATAGAAAGAATCAGCGCTAAATTTATTTTCATAGTCTCAGTTCTCCGGTAACAAGTTTACTTAGCGGTTCGTTATGATGGGAGCACAAAGGTATTTGTTATCGGCTGTAATATATTATTTTTGCTGTCCGCTTTGGGGATGTAGCTCAGTTGGCTAGAGCACTAGCATGGCATGCTAGGGGTCAGGGGTTCGAGTCCCCTTATCTCCACGAAAAAGATTATTAGTGGGCATTTGGAGGCAGATATCGCAATATTTCTATTTGAGAAAGCCTGACAAACCCGAGACAAAATGGGTGGGCTACATGCATTGGATCAATCGCATCTGCTTTTTTATGTTCATTCTTTGCATGATCATTCTTGCCATTAAATTACTTCGATAAAAAATCAATAATTGACTTTGCAGCTTTGGCTGAAGCATTGCCGCCTTCGCTCAGCATTCTTTTCAATGCAGCATAATCTTGTTTCATCTCAGCAATTTTTTTCTCGTCTGTGAGTAGTACTTGTAATTCACGTTTTAAATTTTCAACCGTGAGTTCGTGTTGAATTAATTCTTTCACCACAAGTTTATTCATTATCAAATTCACAAGTGATATATATTTTACCTTAATTACTCTTTTTGCAATCTGGTAAGAAATGGGAGAACCTTTATAGCAAACAACTTCTGGTACGCCAAACAATGCGGTTTCCAACGTGGCCGTGCCAGAAGTTACCAGCGCTGCTTTGGCATGCACAAGTAAATTATAGGTTTGATTTTTTACCGCGGTTACATTTGAATACTGCCTGGTAAAATTTTCATAGAATTCGTGGTCAACTGAAGGAGCTTCGGCAATTACAAACTGATAATCTGGAAAACTCTTACTTGTTTCCAGCATAATAGGAAGTTTTTTAGCTATTTCTTGTTTGCGGCTACCGGGAAGCAGAGCAATGATGTTTGATGGTAGCCCGGTGACACCAGCCTCGAAACCGGCGACACGTAAGTCATAACTATCAACCACCTCAACCAGTGGATGCCCAACATATTCCACGTCCCAATTCCATTTGGATTTGAAATAATCCTTTTCGAAAGGAATTATTACGATCATTTTGTCAATGTTCGCTTTCATTTCTTTCACCCGACTTTCTTTCCATGCCCAAACCTGTGGGGAGATATAGTAAATGACCTTTAGCTGATTTTGCTTTGCCCATTTCGCAATACGAAGATTAAAACCAGGATAATCAATAAGAATTAACGCATCCGGTTTGAATTTTAGAATATCCTCTTTGCAAAATTTCAGATTTTTTAAAATAGTGCCGAGATTCTTTACTACCTCTGCAAAGCCCATAAAAGCAAGATCGCGATAATGTTTGACCAGATGACCTCCAGCCTGCTCCATCATATCTCCACCCCAGCACCGTATGTCTGCTGATTCATCAAGTTTCTTTAATTCTTTTATGAGATTGCTGCCATGCAGATCACCCGATGCTTCTCCTGCTATGATGTAATACTTCATACCCTATCCTCTAAAGGGAAATTTTTTGTTTTTTTATAGGTTGCAAAATACAATATGTTGAACAGAACCGCAGACGCTGAAGCGGGTGATCCATGTCTGCCGACAGGCAGGCTTCGACACGCTCAGGATAAACTCTTCAGACGCTGAATAGAATTACTATAGTTTGTTACAAAATAACCAGCAACCAGAAACCAGCAACAGTTTTTCTTACCTTCGCCGCCATGACGGAAAGAATATTGATTCTTGACTTCGGTTCACAATATACCCAATTGATTGCCCGTGCCGTGAGAGAAGCCAATGTGTACTGCGAGATAATTCCTTATCACATCCCATTTGAATTTGAACGAGGATTAAAGGGCATCATTCTTTCTGGCTCTCCGTTTTCAGTAAATGATGAAAAAGCACCCGATGTAAATGTGCAGGCCTTTATTAAAAAAGTGCCGGTGCTCGGAGTGTGCTATGGTGCACAGTTAACGGCAAAACGGTTTGGAGGCAAGGTAGAAAAAAGCAATAAGCGCGAATATGGTCGTGCCTTGTTGCACAAACAAAAACAGGATGTGATACTAAAGGATGTGGTTGAAAAATCACAGGTATGGATGAGCCACGCAGATACGATTTTAGAATTACCCAAAGGATTTGAATTACTTGCCACGACAGAGACTATTCCCATCGCGGCTTTTAGAAAGTTAGAAAACGGTAGCCCTGTAAAAGACGTCAGACATGAAACGTCGGACGTGAAACCGCTCTATGGTTTACAGTTTCATCCTGAAGTCTATCATTCAATTGAGGGGAAAAAAATCCTGCATAATTTTTTAGTGAATGTATGTGGTTGCACCCAAGATTGGACGGCAGCCCATTTTATTACTGATACGGTTTCTCAGTTAAAAGAAAAAATCGGTGACCGCAAAGTGGTAATGGCGTTGAGTGGAGGTGTTGATTCAACTGTTGCTGCAACCTTGATCAGCCGGGCTATTGGTGATAGACTTTTTGGAATTTTTGTTGATAATGGTGTTTTGCGCAAAGATGAATTTGAGACTGTGCTAACTACATACGCTGCGCTGGGATTAAATGTAAAAGGTATTGATGCAAAACAACGCTTTTACGATTCACTCGAAGGGAAAACTGATCCGGAGGCAAAGCGAAAAACAATTGGCAGATTATTTATCGAAATCTTCCAGGAAGAGGCGAAAAAAATTGAAGGCATTGAATTGTTAGGGCAGGGAACCATTTATCCCGATGTAATTGAAAGCGTATCAGTACATGGCCCTTCAATGACAATTAAATCACATCACAATGTTGGTGGATTGCCGGAAAAAATGCATTTGGACCTGGTGGAGCCATTAAGATTTTTATTTAAAGACGAAGTAAGAAAGGTTGGAAAGGAATTAGGAATACCTGAAGAAATGATTGGCCGGCATCCTTTTCCGGGACCGGGTCTGGCTATAAGAATTTTAGGTGCGGTGACGGAAGAAAAGGTGAAACTGTTGCAACTAGCCGATCATTTGTATGTGAAAGCTTTGAAAGATCATCATTTATATGCAACGGTTTGGCAGGCTGGCGCCATCCTGTTACCTGTAAAAAGTGTCGGGGTGATGGGTGACGAACGAACCTATGAGTATACAGTGGCGTTAAGAGCAGTGACAAGTGTCGATGGAATGACTGCGGATTGGGCGCACTTGCCTTACGATTTTTTAGCAGATGTTTCAAGTGAGATCATTAATAATGTAAAAGGTATTAACAGGGTAGTATATGATATCAGCAGCAAACCTCCCGCAACGATTGAGTGGGAGTGAAGAACCAGGATTGAA
>JGI24806J26614_1000491_pt1 | contig 12265 bp, 10 predicted proteins | sample Kansoi200umMDA_FD_26614 | JGI IMG/M metagenome (IMG submission 26614)
AACCGATGGTTCGCGGATAAGTTCTAACGCAATGTTCAGACGTTTACGCTGTCCACCGGAGATCGTTTTTTCGAGTGGGCTTCCAACTTTAAGGTCGCGTGTTTCAATAAGTCCGATATCAGTCAAAACCTTCACTACCATTTCGGAGATCTCTTTGTCATTCTTATCTCCGAAACAAAGTTTCGCGTTGTAAAATAAATTCTGGAAAACGGTTAACTCTTCGATCAGCAGGTCATCCTGAGAAACATGTCCGATAACACCTTCGATCTTATTTTTTTCGGTGTGGATATTAATACCGTTGATCTTTACAGATCCTCCGCTTGGAATCTCATTACTGTTCAATACATTCAGTAAGGTGGATTTTCCAGCACCGGATCCTCCCATGATCCCGATCAGCTTTCCTGATTCTTCCGAGAAATTAATGTCGCGTAAGCCAAGTTTGCCGCCTTTAAATTTGTATTCAAGATTTTGTACAACAAAAGATACTTTCGCTTTGGAAGTATCGCTCATGAATGTACTTAAGATATCGCTGTAGTAAACCGGTTTTACTTTTGAGCTTCTCAGCGATGATCCCGGAGTGAGGATATATACTTTTCTCGGGATAAGGATCTGCCCGTTCAGTAAAAGCTCTGCTTTGCCGAAGTAAATGAGCGCATACATATTAACACTTTCGATCCATAATACGCGGGCCTGACCGGTAACACCTTCAGCAAATAAATGCTTGGTTTCCTTAAAGTCGTGAGTGGTTTTATTATCGATCACAAGAACAGTTGAAGTATCAGGAATTGATTCTTCATCAGCACGGATAAACTTCATGCAGCTCTTATATTCTTCATCATCGATATTAAATGTTTCGGCAACCGTTGTGATGAACTCCAACTCCTGATCAGAGATCTCTGTGTTGGAATTGATGAATTCGATAAGGCGCAAAAGTACAACCACTTTTTGAACCTGGGTTAGTTCACTGTTGATCTGCGTACAGATCTTTAAGATCTTAACGGAATTGAGGGAAGTACGTTTGGCGGTACCGTCTTTTTTCTTGGTAACCTGGTGATGCGCTTCAAGGAAATCATCAAATATGGCAAGGTATTGATCAACTAATTCCTGATTTAACTGCTGTTTTAAGAATGATTGTACGATCAGCCTCCCGTTATCATTAATACCATCAACCCTGGCAATGATGGCAAACATTTGCATCAGTGCCTTTAATATACGTTCACTCATTTTGGAATAGTGTTAGATAATTATCTGAAAAAAAAAGACATTAATACCGCAGTAATTAATGCCTTCTAAATGTTCGTGTAATGATTTTATTTTTGTTGTTTGAAGCCGATCAAAATTACCGCGCGGCCTGAACCTTGCGCACCGCCATCCAATTTAGCTTCAATGATACATTCAAGAGTGCTCACGATCTTAAAATCCCAATAAGGAGAATTTTTAAATTCGCTGTTTGTAAATAATAAGTTGTGCTCGGTATCATAAACAGAGAATATCAGGTTTCCGTCTGACAATCCGCTGCAGGCTGCAACACGATATAAAGTGCTTCCATAAAGTGTAGTGTGGAATTCAGCTGTTTCATCAGCATTCATCAATAAAGCACGATATTGCTGACCGTCAGAGATAAACTGATTCTCCAGGTGTCTTGCGCAGGAATTAGCAACTGTGTCTGCGATCTGAGCGGAAAGAGCATTGGAAATGATAAGCCCGCAAATCACAAAGCTTAATTTTAATAAACCTTTTTTCATATTATATTCCATGTTTTGAATTCGTTCTGTTATAATTTAAATCTTATTCACCGTACTACCCAACGATCTGGCCTCTGATATTCTTAATTTTTTGTGAAATAGATTCGATCTGTTCCGGAGAGATCTTTACTTCTGTTTTGCTATTGATGGTGGTCATTTTTTTATCAGCATCAGTAGTTGGTTTTTCATATTGGTATTTAAATTCAACACCATCAAAAACAGTGGAAAGGTCGTTTAAATTATCAATGAATTCAGTATATTCGGGCTGACTGTAAAAAGGTGTAAGCAATTTAACAAGGCTTTGCAAAGAAGATTTTTGCTCAGCGATACGGTGCTTCACATCTTCATTTGGTTTTGTTTTGTAAACATTAGTTGCAAAATATAAGCTCTCGATCCAACCTCCGGCAAGCACAAGTCCGCTGACATCACTGCGATCATTGTTTTTCAAATAAGCATCGCTTGAACGATAAGCCACACCTACAAGAACAAGCATTGAATCTTTATTTCCAAGATTTTTCTGAAAGCGCTCCAGGGTTTGAGTATCAAATGCACCGGAAACTCCAAGTTCATCGGCAAGTTTTTTAGCTGAATTCAAATACCCGATGGCATCCTGGGTCTGGTCATAAATAGTAACGTAACCAAGATCAGCACCGTAGATCCCAAGATTCAATGCTTTTGAAAAATTAGTTGAATATTGGGAAGATTTATTCGAGGCATTCAAAATATCTTTACTGTAGCTTGCACCGCTGTTCTTGATAAGAAATGCAGTCTGAATTGGAGAAGGGATACTGAATATCTCTCCGTTTACATTTAAAATTGTAGTTTGAGTGCTATCAACAGGAGGAAGATCGTCTCCATCTTTTGGGCTGTCATTTCCGCAACCAGACATTAAAATGGCGGAAAAAGATAATAACAATAATGCTCCTTTTAAAGTAATAGGTTTCAATCTCATTTCAACGTATGTTTTTATAGATGGTTTTGTAAAAAATGATCCATTCATTATTTGAATGAAAGTCCAAAAATAACACTTTATCTAATAAAACAAACAATTCGTCATAACATTTTTAAAGAAAAGTAGTTTTTCAGATAATTTGAGCGGAAGTGATTGATTATGAGGTTGTTTTAATGGAAATAAAAGCCTGCCCGGAAACTTCAGTTTTCGGGCAGGCTTTTACTGAGAATGACAGTTATTGCACAATGATTTTTCCGTTGGAAAGTACTTTCTCAGAGTTGCCTATCGTATAAACGTAATTCCCTTTTGGAAGCCCTGATATGGGAACATTGTTTTGAGTAAGCTTCTTGCTCATTACTCTTTTTCCGGCTGAGTCAAAAACGGTGATCTCTGGATTTTTTAATGAAGTGATATCTCCTTTAATAATAAGGGTTGAGTTATCACTGAATGGATTTGGATATAGATTGCTTTCTAAAGCAGAATTAAAATTTTCTGATATTCCTGTCGAGATTGCCTGATCCAGAAGAATCCTGTCAACATATAAATTGGGCAATGCATAAGTGATAGGGTCCCACGTTAAATACTTACTTGAGTTAAACATAATGATGATCGAATCCGGAGTCAAAGAGGGAAGCGGATAATGCATATTTACCGTGAACAATGAATAACTGCTTGCCGGAGATAAAGGCTGAACGCCAATTCCAACGGTATCATATTTCATGGTGGAGGTGTTGAATTTTTTTAGGATAATGGTTACTTCAGCAGAATCACTTCCTGCGACATCGGTATATTTATAGTAGCCTTTAATAACCGATGGTTTGGCAGTAAAAGGTGTTCCTCCTTTTATAATGTCACCAAATCCGGCTGGCTGAACTCCGTTGATCAATATTCCCTGCGATATCCCACACATAAAATATCCCTGAACACGGGATGCATAAGTTCCCTGATAGGCATCTGTGGTCTGATGAACGGTATTACAATACATTCCATACCAATTATTAGGAACCGTATCAGTTGAATAAACCGATACTGTGCTCCAGTTCTCAAAACCGGGGTTTGAAAGTGTCTGTGCGCTTAAGTTGATAACTGTTGCAATCATTAAGCATGTAAATGTTTTTTTCATGGCGATTTGTTTTGATCTGGAACAAAGTTACACCCGGAATGCCTGGAACAGGTGACACAAAACAAGGTAATGCTGGTACTTTTTAAGGATAGAGCTTTTATACTAATGAACTACAATTTGCCTTATCACATTAAATCCGGGATGATCATGATCTTTTCCAAAATCAAGCGTGTAAGTGCCGGCTTTGTCAGCTTTAAATTTCACATAATTGTCAAAACCATAAAGAACGCACGACCAGTTGGTTCCAGTCCTGCATTCCTGGCAATCAGTACTTTTTTTCGCGTAAACAAGGTAATTTCTGGAGAAAAGAGAAGGAGACGTGATCTCAGCACGGCTGAAGTATGGAAAACAAGCATCATTCCATACGCCCAACGGGATAGAAATTTCCTGATTGATGAATGCGGAATCCGGTGGAGCTGCAAAACCTGTTGAACAGACCATTTCACCCGAACAGTTTACTTTTTCTTTTTTCTTACAAGACGAAAAAATCAGCGTAAAAACAAACAAATAGATAAGGGGAGTTTCGAATTTTGACATGTTTTATCATATCAAAAATATGAAACTAAATAAGATTAGCAACATAAAACTTGTAAAATCAATATCTTTGCATAAAACATAAATTGTGGAGAAAGAAAAGGATTTTAAAATGATCGCCAAGACCATCTTCGGCCTTGAAGAAACACTTGCAGGAGAATTACTCCGATTAGGTGCAAAAAATATTGAAGTGCACAATCGTGCTGTAAGCTTTGAAGGTGATAAGGGATTTATGTATAAAGCAAACCTTTGTTTAAGGACTGCATTAAGGATCCTTGTTCCCTTTGAAACATTCAAGGTGACAAATGAAAAGTCGCTTTACGATGCAATTCAAAAAATAGACTGGGAGAAATACATGGATGTAACAGATACACTTGCCATCGATTCTGTTATCAATACAGAACTTTTCACGCATTCACAATATATTTCCCAAAAATCCAAAGATGCCATAGTAGATCAGTTCAGGGCGAAGCATGGTGAGCGGCCTGATGTGGATCTTGATAAACCGACCATAAGGATAAATATTCATATATATAATGATACCTGCACAGTTGCGCTTGATAGTTCCGGTGAATCTCTGCACAAGCGCGGGTATCGCGATAAAACAAATCTGGCTCCTATAAATGAAGTATTGGCAGCGGGATTGGTGTTGCTGAGCGGATGGGACAGGCGCACCAATTTCATTGATCCGATGTGCGGCTCCGGAACCATTGTTATTGAAGCTGCACTTATTGCCAATAATATCCCGGCCGGTTATTTTCGCGAAGATTTTGGTTTTCAGCGATGGAACAAATTTATGGCGTACGATGAAGAATTATGGAACCTTATTTTCGATTCGGCAGTGAATAAAATAACCGACCATCATCAAACTATAATAGGAGGGGAATTATCTCCGAATGTAGCAAAAAAAGCAAAAGAGAATGTAAAGCTGGCAAAGGTGGATGATGTGGTGACGATCCGTAATTGCGACATGAAGGATTTTGATGTTCCTCCCGGAAGAGGTGTTGTTATTATCAACCCTCCGTATGGTGAGCGCATGGTGAAGGATAATATAGATGAGCTTTACAAAATGATGGGAGATACTTTCAAACAAAAATTCTCAGGATACGACTGCTGGATACTGAGTTCTAATTTAGATGCCCTTAAGCAGGTTGGATTACGGCCTTCCAGAAAGATCACCTTATACAACGGACAGCTTGAATGTAAATTTATGAAATATGAAATGTACCAGGGAACGAAGAAAATTCATAAATTAGAGGGAAGAACCGGGAACGGAGAGGATTAGTTTGCTCAAAAATAATCATAGTGCTTACCCGCGGATCCTGAACATTTCGATAGGATATAGGGATCAGTATAACGCTTCCTGAAGATCCGCTATTCTTTAAAATTCGTAATTAGCAGATATCATGAAAAAAATTGCAGTATTTACTTCAGGAGGCGACTCACCGGGAATGAATGCCTGTTTGCGCGCTGTTGTGAGGACCGCTATCTACAATAGGATAGAGGTAATGGGCATCATGCATGGGTATGACGGTATGATCAAAGATGAATTTATTCCAATGGATGCGAAATCTGTGGCGAACATTATACACCGGGGAGGAACGATCCTGAAAACTGCGAGAAGCAAAGAGTTTCTTACAAAAGATGGACAGAAAAAGGCGCTCGCCAATTTGATGAAATATAATATAGATGGAGTAGTTGTTATTGGTGGAGATGGTTCTTTTAAAGGTGCTCTTGAATTCACCAAAATGTGTGATATACCATTCGTGGGCTGTCCGGGAACGATTGATAACGATCTTTCTGGCACAGATTTTACGATCGGATATGATACAGCGATCAACACTGTTGTAGAGGCGGTTGATAAAATAAGGGACACAGCGGAAAGTCATGACCGCTTATTTTTTGTGGAGGTGATGGGACGCGATGCCGGCTTAATTGCATTGAGAGGAGGAATTGGTTCCGGTGCGGAAAGCATTTTAATGCCGGAGACAAAAACCAGTATTGATGATCTGGTTTTAAGATTAAAAAACAAAAGGAAAAGCAAAACCTCCAAGATCATTATTGTTGCCGAAGGGGATGAAGCCGGTGGGGCATTTGAAATAGCGGAGCAGGTGAAAAAGCGATTACCGGAATATGACACAAGAGTGACCATTCTGGGTCATATTCAACGGGGCGGCAACCCAACTGCAATGGACAGGGTAAACAGCAGCAGAATGGGTTTCGCTGCGGTTGAAGCTTTGTTAAAAGGCAAAAAAAGTGTAATGATTGGCATAATAAATAAGGACATCTCTTTTACACCTTTTGAAAAAGCGGTAAAGCAAAAACCCAAATTCGATCCTGATCTGATAAGAATGTTAGATATTTTATCGACTTAAATTAAAATGAGTAGTACGATTTTCCGATACTTTATTTTGTGCACTGTTTTTTTTATTGGCAGCTGTACATTATTTCGTCCCGGTCCCACTAAGCTTTACAAGCGTGCAATCAGCAAAGAACCATATGATGTGATCATTGTTCCCGGATCTCCCTTTGACGGAAATGACTGGAGCACGGCAATGAAAGGCCGTGTGATATGGGCGAATTACCTGATCCAAAAAGGTATTGCGAAAAACGTGATCTTTTCCGGAGGAGCTGTTTACACGCCATACGTAGAAGCAAAAATAATGGCTTTATATGCTGAAGTTTTAGGAACTCCGAAAGAAAAGATCTTCATTGAAGATCGCGCTCAGCACAGCACCGAAAATATTTACAACTCTTATCTAATTGCCAGGCAAATGGGTTTTACAAAAATGGCGGTGGCGTCTGATCCATTTCAATCAAATTTATTAATGAGATTTACGAAACGAAGGTTCAAGCTTCCTATCGATCATATTCCTTTTATCATAGACACACTTTCGGTCATCGATGACGTGTTCCCTAAAATAGATCCCGTTTCTGCCCATATTGATAATTTTAAACCGATCACCGAAACACAAAGTTTCTGGCATCGGTTAAAGGGAACGTGGGGGAGAAATATCGAATATGCTAAAGAATAATTTATCTGAAATGTTGATTTCTTTTCTGAAAAAATATTGCCCGCTTTTTTTAATGATGAGTTTATTCATCACTTCCTGCTCTTATTTTCGGCCGAAACCGGATGTGCTTTTTGAACGTGCACAAAAGGACAAACCTTATGATGTGATCATTGTTCCGGGAGTTCCATTCAATGGCATAAGGTGGGATACGGTAATGAAAGGACGTGTGCTCTGGGCAACTTATCTGATAAAAACCGGCATGGCAAAAAATGTTATCTTTTCTGGTGGCTCCGTGTACTCTCCTTATATTGAAGGAAAAGTATTTGCTAAATATGCGATGGCACTTGGGGTTCCCAAAGAAAAGATATTTATTGATTCACTTGCTCAGCACAGCACGGAAAATGTTTATTATTCATACCATCTCGCAAAAAAAATGGGTTTTAAGAAAATTGCTGTTGCCACAGATCCGTTTCAATCGGCTAAACTTATGGGTTTCACAAAACGAAAATTTAAAATGAAAATTACTCATATTCCTATTGTAGAGGATTCGATCAGAAAAATGAGCAGCGTCAATCCTGAAATTGATGCTTCCGATATAAAAATTGATGATTTTAAACCGATCACAGCTACACAGAGCTGGTTCCATATGTTTAAAGGGACCTTAGGGAAAAATATTAAATTCGAGAAGGAATAATTTATCCACAGGCGGCATTTATCTCACGCTTAAAATACACTTTGTGCGTATCTTTGTGCAATGGCCCGCACCACATTATTTGTCGATGTCATATTGCCTTTAGCTGTCCCCAACTTATACACGTACCGCGTACCTTATGAGTGGAATGATTCTGTTTCCGTTGGCCAGCGGGTGATCGTGCAATTTGGCCGTGCAAAATTATATTCTGCTCTTGTTCGGAAAATTCATGAAAATCCTCCCAAACAATATTCCGCAAAATACATTGATTCCATTTTAGATAAGGATCCGATCGTTAATGAAAAACAATTTGAATTGTGGGAATGGATGAGCCATTATTATATGTGCAATATTGGTGATGTTATGGTAGCCGCTTTGCCCGGAGGTCTGAGGTTGGCGAGTGAGACCAGGATCATTTTAAATGCGGATTACAAGAACGAAATTTCAAAACATGAACTTACTGAAAAAGAATTCTCGATCATTGAAGCTTTAGAAGTTAGAAATGTCTTAAGCCTTCATGACGTTTCAGAGATCATTGAGCAAAAAACAGTTTATCCTGTCATTAAAAGATTAATTGAGAAAGGAGTTGTATTAATTGAAGAAGAACTGAAAGAAAAATTTAAACCTAAGATAGAGAGTTTTGTTCGTATCACTGAATATGCTGACAATGAAGCTAATCTAAAGGATATTTTCAATGCGCTGGAAAAAAAGGCTCCTAAGCAGCTGGATGTAATCATGACCTATATTAATTTATCGAAGAGATATTCTAATGAAAAACAGGAAGTGAAAAGATCGGAATTAATAAAAAGTATTCAGGGAGGCGAAGCGGCATTAAAGTCGCTGATCAAAAAGAATATTTTCGAAATTTATGAGCATGAAGTAGGAAGGCTGACCCACTTCGAAAACGAGCATAAAGTATCAGAGCTGAATGAAATCCAACTTAATGTTTTAGGATCGATCAGGAAACAATACGGTTGGGAAACACAAAGTTCAAAGTTCAAAGTTGTAGAATCTAGGGAAGAATTCAATTCAATATCCAATATCCAACATCCAACATCCAACACCCAACAACCATTAACAAACAACCAACACCCAACAACCAAAGATGTTGTTCTTCTTCATGGGGTAACATCTTCCGGTAAAACCGAGATCTATGTGAAATTAATAGAAGAGGTGATTGCGGAAGGGAAACAGGTTTTGTATCTGCTTCCGGAAATTGCTTTGACAACACAGATCATTAGTCGCTTAAGAAAATATTTCGGGGATGCTGTTGGTGTTTACCACAGTAAATTTAACGGGAATGAAAGAGTAGAGGTGTGGAATAATGTTCTAAGTTCCAAATTGGAAAGTTCAAAGTTTAAAGTTGAAAATCCAAACGCAGAATCCAAGCAACCGGAACTTACCAATTTTAAACTAATAATAGGTGCCCGCTCTGCTTTATTTCTGCCTTTCAGCGATCTTGGATTGGTGATAGTGGATGAGGAGCATGACACGTCTTTTAAACAATATGATCCTGCTCCGCGATACAATGCCAGGGACGCTTCCATTTATCTTGCGCATATTCATAAAGCTAAAATCTTGTTGGGCTCTGCCACGCCAAGTATTGAAAGTTATTATAATGCACAAGAAGGAAAATACGGCTTTGCGGAGATCATGCAAAGATTTGGCGGTGTCCAGATGCCGGAGATCCTGATAGCAGATATTAAAGAAGCCACGAAAAGAAAAGAGATGAAATCACATTTTTCACCTTTGCTTCTCGACACGATCACACTTGCGCTTGATAAAAAAGAACAGGTTATCCTTTTTCAAAACAGAAGAGGATTTGCTCCTCAGCTCGAATGTAACATGTGCGCCTGGGTTCCCCAATGTACAAATTGCGATGTAAGTCTCACCTATCATAAAGTAAGCAATCAGCTTCGCTGCCATTACTGTGGCTATTCAATTAAACCTCCGGTTAAGTGTGGTGCTTGCGGGGATACTGACCTGCGTATGAAAGGTTTTGGAACTGAAAAGATAGAGGAGGAGCTGGCGATCTTTTATCCAAAAGCCAGAATCGCAAGAATGGATCTTGATACTACGCGGAGTAAATTCGCACATCAGCATATTATACATGACTTCGAAGAGAGAAGAATTGATATACTTGTAGGCACTCAAATGGTTACTAAAGGATTAGATTTTGATAACGTGAGCATGGTCGGAGTGTTAAATTCGGACAGCATGCTCAATTTTCCCGATTTCAGGGCCTTTGAAAGGAGCTTTCAGCTGATGTCCCAGGTGTCGGGCAGGGCGGGAAGGAAAAATAAAAGAGGAAAAGTGATTATTCAGAGTCATAATCCCGAACACAGCATCATTAAGGAAGTTATCGCTAACGATTATATTTCTATGTATACGAACCAGCTCCTCGACAGGAAGAATTTTAATTATCCTCCTTTTTACCGGCTTGTTGAAATGACCATTATTCATAAGGATGTGAATATGGTTAATGAAGCATCTAAATTTCTTGCTGATGAATTAAAAAGGCATTTTGGAAAACGGATACTCGGACCTGAATTTCCTTTGGTGTCAAGGATAAGAAACCTTTATCATAAAAATATATTGATAAAGGTGGAAAGAGATGCTTCCGTGACTCAGGTAAAAAAAATTGTGAATGATCTGCTGATTAAATTTAAATCCACAAGTGATTATAAATCCGTGAGAGTCCAGATCGATGTTGATCCAATGTAATTTTGAAACTTAAAATGGCAAAGATCGAATTCAAAAAATATTTAAAACTCATTCTGTTTTCTGCCGCTATCGGAATGATCTCTGCGTTACTGGCTGATTCCTTAAAGGAAGTTACCGAGATCTACGAAAATGAGTTTTATGGTAATTCTGTTTCTCAACCGATCATGTTCTTTATTTTTCCGCTAACCGGATTGTTTGTAATATATCTGTTCCGGCATTTATTCTTTAAAAAAATTCAGAATAAAGGGTTGAAAGAAATTATGGGAGTTTTAAAAGCGGACAATGCGGATCTGCCTTTTTACAAGATCCCTTCACATTTTTGCAATGGGTTTTTAACGGTTGCTTTTGGCGGATCCACTGGAATTGAGGTTTCAACTGTAGTTGCGTCTTCAACCCTTGGATCTCTTTCTAACAAAAAGTTCAAATTCTTAAAGGAATATAAAACGGAGCTGATCTGCGCTGGAGCTGCCGCAGGAATAACGGCATTGTTCAATACTCCGCTTGCCGGGATATTGTTTTCATTTGAAGTACTTTCGAAAAAAATAACAAGGTCTTCTTTATTCATTCAGACTATAGCAGTAGCGTCCGCTTTTGTCGTCAATTATTTTTTGAACGAAGGATCAATGTTCAGGATTAGCGGATTACACTGGAATGTCCATGCAATTCCGTATTTTATGATGCTTGGCCTTCTTGCGGGATTGAATTCCGCATATCTTACGCGATCGGTCATTATGATCAAAAAGATCTCGGCAGGATCTAATAATGAAAAATTAAGAATATTATTTGGTGCTTTGATCGTTGGCCTTTTGCTTTTTATTTTTCCATCATTGTATGGAGAAGGGTATCGCACCATACAGGAATTCATTAAAAATCACGATTCAATTAAAATATCAAATGCTTTGATCGCTGGTCTTTGTGCGGTTCTTTTTCTAAAACCAATAGTTACATCGATAACTCTTTCCATTGGTGGCGATGGAGGAATTTTTGCACCAAGTCTGTTTATTGGTGCTTTTCTGGGGTTGATCGTTTCTTTATTGCTGAATTATTTTTTTAATGCTGATGTGGTCATTCTTAATTTTATTCTTGTCGGTATGGCTGCAGTTCTGAGTTCAAGTATACATGCTCCTTTGACGGCCATATTTCTGATCTGCGGCCTGACCTCAAATTATGATCTGCTTTTTCCTTTGTTCATTACTTGTTTTATTTCAAAATTTATTGCGGCAAAGATCATTCCTTACACTGTGTACAGTTATTCCGGACAATAAAAGAAGCCATGATCTTCATCATGGCTTCTTCTCCTCTGCCACCACATACCTAATTCACCTTTACAGTAAGCGGACTTAATTTTACTTCCGCTCCATCCGGCCCCACAGCCTTAATGTTCTCGAACATGATCCGCTGATTCTTTTTGATCATCTTTAATTGAGTTTTCATTTCTTCAGTGAATAGGTTGCTGTTTGACTTAAATTCTACCGGCCCGTT
>JGI24806J26614_1000492_pt1 | contig 12258 bp, 17 predicted proteins | sample Kansoi200umMDA_FD_26614 | JGI IMG/M metagenome (IMG submission 26614)
TATTAAAAGCTATGCGTTCCAGGTCGATTCGATGAAAAATCCACGCATAAAAGACTTTGATGAAATGGTAGAAGTGTGCAAGGAAAAAAATCTCAACCTTGTCTTCAACCTGCTGGCAGAAAATGTGGAATATGCAGATTCATTGGTGGGCAAAGAGCTTGCGTGGCTCATGCGCTCAAACCGGGATCTGCTTGTAAGGCGATATAATAAAAACGGTGTGACCGTGGTTGACAACCTTGAATCCGTTCGCGGCATTGATTTCATTGACCAAAACTGGACCACGGAGCATTACAACCAGAGGGGGAGGATGGCAATTGCCAGCAAAGTGACATCTGAGATGAATGACTAATTACCCCGCTTCGCGAGGGCGGGGCCAAGCATCATCCGATAGCGTATTATTGTGTTTTCTTCGTGCCTTCGCGTCTTCGCAGCAATAGATGAGAGGCTGAAAATATCATGAGCCAGCTTAATTCTGTTTCGGAAGGGCTTTCTTCCTTCCCAACCCTCACCGCCTTTAACATAAGCTTCGCCAGGTTACTAATACCGAAGCGCAGGTCATAGCAAAGCAATTAGGTACGCGCCTTGGCAGAGGAAAAATCAGTGATAAATGGAACTTAAGGTTAGATGGGAGGGTGATTTTTTTAAGTGGATTTGATAAATTATCTTGTTCCTGCAATTCAAAATGAATGAAATTCAGATCATCAAAATTTGGATCAAGGATATCTAATAAAGTTTTTTTTATTGCATCATTTTTAATAATACTCTCCTGCCAGAAAATTATTGATGAGTATTTTCTCCTCATGAAAACAATCAGTGAAAATTATTATTCGCCCGAGGGACAACTGAAATATGCAGTTGAAAGGTCAACCGTTTACAAGTTGTTTGGTTCTGAGGTTGCCAGTAAAAGAGCCACCGTCACGTATTTCAAATATGATAAGTATGGGAATTGCATTGAGGAATTGTTTTATGATTTTCCAAGGAATTCAAAATCACAACCCAAATCACAAGTCCTTAGAGCATTTATAGGCAAAAACATGGTTTCAGAACAAAGGGTTATTTCGATTGGAGGTTATTTGATGATAAATAAAGATTCATTTAATTTAGATCATACACGGGTTATGACTACAAATTTCAATTTTGCCCCACCAGCGCCAGATACTAGTGTAAGATACTATGGGTATTCAAGCCAAGGGGATGTTAAGAAATGTTTAGTTTATTCAAATGGAAACTTAATAAGTACTGATTTTGACCGCTTTGAAAAAGGCAAGAAGATATCGTCAGTTTCAGTAGATCGTTACGGAGATACCTTTGCCATTACTCATTTTAGACATTTAGATACCTTAACCCTTGAAGCTTATTATCCCTTAGATAACAGTTCTATTGACAGCACTTGGAGGTGTGGTGATAAAATGTACAAGCAGGTATTGTATTATCCCAATACAAAGTCTGCATCACGAATAAATTGGAAGTATGACTACCATGGAAACTGTATAGAGATGATTCAGGAGTGGCGGCAATAAAGCCGAAGAGCATGGCTCAACTTTATAACAATAAAGAACGAATCAGTCTTCAAAAAGCCTCCCAGGAATATCGAACATCGATTAACGAATAAAGAACAACCGAAGTGGCACACATGAACCAACCAAACACAACCTTTCCAACACTTACCACTGCGCGCCTTACGATTCGCCAGGGTAAGGAAGCGGATGCTGAAGCATTATCAGCCTTGCGTTCAAACGATACAGTTAATTTCTACCTGCTACGTCCAAAGCAGACAACTATTGAAGAGGCAAAGGAATTTATCTCAAAAAGAAATGAAGATATTGCCTGGCAAAAGGTTTTTTATTGGGTGGTTTGCTTAAAAGATTCTGATAAAGTTATGGCTACGGTTTGCCTCAAGGATTTTTCAGAAGATATGAAAACCGCCGAGCTTGGATATGAAATGTTACCCGAATTCCATGGCCAGGGCCTGATGACAGAGGTGGTGCAGGAAGTGCTTCGGTACGGAACTTCATTCGGCTTTGAAAAGTTTGAAGCATTCACCCATCGCAGCAACGCACGCTCCATCCGGTTGCTTGAGAAGCATGGCTTTAAAGCAGACTACAGCAGGAAGGATGAAGGGAATGAACACAATGTGATTTTTGTTCGGGAACCGGTACGCCCTTAAATTTTACACAGGTAGGGTCAATCATTTTTGTGTTACACGTATAATATATTAAATTTGTACGTAAACCGGTTGTTGTTATGAATTCTAAGTTAACCTTAAGCCTTGACACTAATGTAATAGAAAGAGCAAAGGCATACGCCAGAAAGAAGAATACGAGCCTTTCTAAAATGATAGAGACATATCTTGGCCATATCACAAGCAACACCTATCCTTCTGATGAAATAGCTCCAATTGTTAAAAGCCTTTCCGGTGTTTTTGAGCCGCCTGAAGAATATAACAGCAAGGCGGAGTACAAAAAGCATGTCCTGAAAAAATATTCTAAGTAACAGTGGAGAAAGTCTTTGTTGATACTGATGTTTGTATTGATCTTCTGTCAGGCAGGCAACCGTTCAATTCCAATGCAGAGAAGCTGTTTTCTTTAGCTGAGAGAAAAAAGCTATTGATCTGCGTATCGTTTCTTTCCTTTGCTAATATAGATTACGTTTTGCGGTCACAGTATAAGGATACAGGTTCGCGCCAAATTATCGCAAAGTTCAAAACTTTAGTTACGGTTTTTCCGGTTGAAAGCAGGACCATTGACCTGGCAATAGCTTCAGGCTTTAGTGATTTCGAAGATGCGATACAGTATTTTTCAGCAATTGAAAATGGGATAACGGTATTCTTAACCCGGAACATCAGGGATTATAAGAAGGCAACCATTAAGGTAATGACGCCTGAAGCATATATGCTAAAGGCGCAATAGAAGCTTACCTTCAGCCGTCCCGCAAACCTTTCCCCGGGTTCATTGTTATCAAAACCGAAGATTATTAATTAATTACAAAACAATGAACACAAGAACCATAGGGATCGTGCTGGTAGTAATCGGCCTGGTCATGATGATCTACACCGGATTCACCTACGTTACCAAGGAAAAAGTTGTCGACGTCGGCCCCATCGAGATCAACAAGGAAGAAAAGCACCCGGTAAGCTGGTCGCCGATCATTGGCGGGATTTTGTTGGTAGGCGGCATTGTGCTGATGGCAACCAATAAAAAGTAGGCAGTCTGCAGTGGCAGTTGGCAGTAAATGCACTGTCCTAAGTGGGCACACCCCGCAGGAACAATTAAGTTTTTCATTTCTGCGAAAACATCTTCCGCAAAAGAACTAATGCGTTTGGATTTCTTCCTACCAGGTGGGAACGTGTCTTTCACTGCCCACTGAGAACTGCCTACTGCAGGCTTGCCTTTCAAAGCAACCCGAACTGGCTGAAATGATGCGTGAAATGTTTCCTATGGAACCAGATCCATTCCTGTAAATTCAGGAGGCCGAAAACCGGGTGCGGGTGCGTGGCCTTTGGATGCTTTTCCCAGTAGGTAATAAATTTTACCATGTGTTGTTTAAGCGCTACGATGGCTTCCGGCATGCCGGCATATTCAAGTGGCATGGGCTTGTCAGGATCCAGCACCGGCGATTTAAATTCCTTGCGCAGCGGCAGATCGCTCATCAGGAACAATGCCTTTGTTTTCTCTACCTTATCCGGTGGAGTATGAATGCCCACATCGAGATCCCCAACTGAGATCTTCAATGGAAACATCAGGTGCTCCACCATGTGCTGCCCCCTCATCATTCCCCATAACGGAGGTGAGTCAGATTTAAGGCTGTGGAGGCACAGATCCACGTCGAGATTAGGAAAAGGAAGGAAGTATGTGTTAGTCATGACGGGACTAAGGTAATAAATTTACAGGTTGAGTTCACTGGAGGAATGAAAGTCGGCAGCCTTCAGCCCTCAGTTGCCAGGAAATGCAGGAATGCAGCCTTTGGTTCCCAGCCCTCTGCCAACTGAGGGCTGTGGACTGCCGGCTATTTCAGAAATTCATCACCACGATCACAAAACCGTCACCCTTGGGCTTGAACCATAGCTGGCCGTCATTCCCTATCATGGCTCCGTTCTTATCACGGTAGATTTCAAGCGGCGCCTGTTCCTTGATCTCGCGCTTGAATTCCGGGTTAAAGATCTCATCATAATGCTCCAGGAATTCCTTTTTGTTTTTCAGGTTGCGTAAAGGGAATTTAATGAGCCTGGCGATATCTTCCTTTCTGTCATCGCGCACCAGAAGCTGGAACTGCTTGAAGAAATTGATGAACTTATTGGCATTTTTAAACCCGGCTTCATCCCAGGCCGGACTTACTGTACTATCCAGGAACAACTGCTTCTTATGCTGGTATTCATTGGGAAGTTCGTTATCGATGATAGGCGGCTTTGGTGTTGGAGGGGCCCAGGAATAATCAGGTTTTTTTGTACTGGCCCTGTAGTTGTGGTCGCTTGAATCCGGGTTGGTGTAATCAAAGCGCTCTGTCCGGGTATTACATGCAACCAGGATGCATGCGGCATATAAAATGATAATACGGTTCATATTCCTGTATAGTTATGCGGCGTGATTGCGAGCAATTCATCTTTCACCACATCGGTTACCTGCAATGTATTAATAAAATCATGAAGGTGCTTTTTTGTGATCTTTTCATTGGTTCTTGTCAGGGCCTTCAAGGCTTCATAAGGATTGGCATGGCCCTCCCTCCGGAGAATGGTCTGAATTGCTTCGGCAACAACGGCCCAGTTGTCTTCAAGGTCGGCGCTGATTTTCGATTCATTCAGGATCAGCTTTTCAAGGCCTTTTAAAAGCGAATTGAAGGCGATCAGCGAATGCGCAAATGGCATCCCGATGTTCCTGAGCACAGTTGAATCGGTGAGGTCGCGTTGCAGCCGTGAAACAGGGAGCTTCATGGAAAAGTGATCAAAAAGCGCATTCGCCACGCCCAGGTTTCCTTCAGCATTTTCAAAATCTATCGGGTTCACCTTATGAGGCATGGCGGATGAGCCCACTTCGCCTTCTTTCAGCTTTTGACCGAAATATTCCATGGAAATGTATTGCCATATGTCACGACACAGGTCAATGAGGATTACATTGATCCTCCGGCAAGCATCACATAATGCTGCGAGATTATCATAATGCTCTACCTGTGTTGTATGCTGCGACCTTTCAAGGCCAAGCTCTCTAAGGAAACTATCGGCAAACGCCCGCCAGTCTATTTTACCATAAGCCACGTGATGTGCATTGAAATTGCCGGTGGCCCCCCCGAATTTTGCGGAAAACGGCACCATACGGAGTTGACCGAGCTGTACATTTAAACGTTCAACAAAAACCATCAGCTCTTTACCTAAACGGGTAGGTGAAGCCGGCTGCCCGTGAGTGCGTGCCAGCATTGGGATGGTTTTCCAGTCATTGGCGTAACGTTCAAGGGTAAGGATGATCTGTTCGATCCGTGTGACAGTGACGCCGGTAACGGCATCTTTCACGCTTAACGGGATAGCTGTATTATTAATATCCTGCGAGGTGAGCCCGAAATGCACAAACTCACTCAGATCCTTCAAACCCGCCTTTTCAAGCTTCTGCTTGATGAAATATTCGACTGCTTTTACATCGTGGTTGGTGGTCTTTTCTATTTCCTTGATCTCGGTGGCGCCTGCGACAGAAAAATCCTGGTAAATGGCGCGGAGATTTTTTATTATTTCCACGTTCAGCCTGCCACCCATGCCCGGGAGGGGGATTGAAGCCAGCCGGATGAAATACTCAATCTCCACAAGCACCCTGTAGCGCATGAGGGCATATTCCGAAAAATACGCATCGAACACGGCGGTTTGTTTCCGGTAACGGCCATCAACAGGAGAAATAGCGGTAAGCGTGTTCAGTTCCATCGCCATATGGTTTTGAGGCGAAATTAACGATATAAAGCAAGCGCTGCTGACAGTTTTTGCACAACAAGGTTCATCACCGAATAATACCGTTGCTAAAAAACAGTATAGGCCTTTAACGGTTGAGTGGAATTGGTAGTACCTAATTTATTACCTTGCGCCTTTTATTGGTATACTTATCGGGGATCGGACGTAATTTTCAAATTTGCACACTTTCAAATTTTCTAATTAAATAATGGGTCAGTTTTTCAAATTCATGTTCGCCAGCATGGTGGGTTTCATTTTCGCCCTGGTGCTTATCGTTTTGCTCGGGATCGGTATGATAAGCCTGATGGCTTCATCATTCAGCGATGAGAAGGAAGTCACCATCAATAAGAATTCGGTGCTTGAGCTCCGGCTCAATTATATGATCCCTGAGCGCAGCTCTGGTAATCCTTTTGAAAAGATCGAGCTGCCATCATTTGAAAGCGGCAAAACCATCGGGCTGAACGATATCCTGAAAAATATTAAAAAAGCAGCGGAGGATGAAGATATCCGCGGTATTTTCATCAACACGGGCATTTGTCCTAACAGCTATGCAACAATTGAGGAGATCAGGAACGAACTGGTTAAATTTAAAAAGAGCAAAAAATTTGTCATCGCCTATTCAGAGCTGATGGATGAGCATGGATATTATCTCGCCTCTGTTGCCGATAAGATCTATATCAACCCATCGGGTGAATTGCTGCTTAACGGCTTTTCAAATGATGTGGCTTACATTAAGGGGATGCTTGATAAGCTGGGGCTGAACCCGGAGCTGATCAGGCATGGCAAGTACAAGGCGGCGGGAGAATTCCTTATTGCCGATAAGATGAGCGATGAAAACCGGGCCCAGATATCTGCTTACATGGGATCATTATACAATCATTTTATAGACAATATCGCTTTTGCACGCAAGAAGCCTGCCGCGGAGGTTCATGAGGTGGTGGAAAAGCTGCTCATCCAGAATCCTGAAGATGCCGTAACACATAAGATGACCGATGGAAGCAGGTATTTTGATGAAGTGGAAACTGAAATGAAGACAAGGCTCGGTGTGGAGGAGAAGGACAAGATCGCTTTTGTGAGCATGGCCAAATATAAGAATGTAAGTGAAAAGCATATTTCAACATCTTCCAATAAGGTTGCCGTGGTTTATTGCGTGGGTGATATTGTAAGCGGCAAAGGAGAAAACAACAGCATCGGATCCGATAAGTTCGCTGAAACCATCCGGAAGATCAGGAAAGACAGCACATACAAGGCACTTGTGCTCCGGATCAATTCACCGGGTGGCAGTGCACTTGCAAGCGATGTGATCTGGCGCGAGGTTGTGCTGACAAAAAAGGTTAAGCCGGTGGTAGTGTCAATGGGAAGTGTTGCGGCTAGCGGCGGGTATTTTATTGCGGCCCCGGCTGATATGATCATTGCGGAACCAAATACGATCACAGGATCAATAGGGGTTTTCGGGCTTTTGATGAATGCACAAAAGCTATTGAACGACAAGCTTGGGATTAAGATTGAAACGGTGAAGTTCGGTGAATTTGCAGACCTCGGCAGGCCAGACAGGCCCCTGAATGAAGCAGAGCGGAAAGTGATCCAGAAAGCCATCGATAAAGTGTATGTAGACTTTGTTCAGCGCGTTGCTGACGGGCGCCACATGACAACGGAGCAGGTTGATTCAATCGCGCAAGGCCGGGTATGGAGCGCAAAAGATGCCAAGAACATTGGACTCATTGATGCCTTCGGTGGGTTGGATGATGCAATTGCTTATGCCGTAAAGAAAGCCGGACTTGATACCTACCGCACAGTTAGCCTTCCGGAGATCCGTGAACCTTTCGAGGAGTTCCTCAAGTCACTCGGCGAAGATGCAAAGGCTTATTTTGTCAAAAATGAGCTTGGTGATCAGTATGAATTGTACAGGAACATTCAATCGGCAATAAAGTACCAGGGAATCCAAGCCAGGATGCCATTTGATGTGGAGGTGCAGTAACCGGTTATTTGTTAGTGGTTATTTGTTATTTGGTTTCATAGGGCGTGATATTAGCCCTTAAACGCTTATCTCCTCACTCCTCCATTCAACCCTTGGTGGCCGGTGCCTTCGGTATTAATAATTAATAATTAATAATTAATCATTAATAATTGCCACAGCTTCTTTCATCCACTTCTTAAGTTGCGTAGCAGGAATATCTTTTTCCGTCCTCACTTTGATATGACGCATCCGGTTCCCGGTTCCTTCAAACAGTTTTTTCGGATCCATTAAAGAAACTGCATCAAAAAATCCTACGTTGATATAGTCTTTATCAGGAAATGAGTAGATGAAGGCAAGGTTGGTTTTTCCATAAAAGAATGTGAGCTGGTTCCATTTGATGGCTTCCTTGATCCCCGGATGAGCATGCAGCATAATATCTCTAAGCACCATGGCAATGGCACGCTTGTCGTCAGGGAGCTGAAGGAAGAAACGTTCTATCTTAGGTTCCATGATGAAATAAATTACCAATGACCAAGCACCTCCCGATAGCTATCGGGATGATCAAATAAATTAGAATGATCAATTTAAAATAAAACAAACATTTTTGTAAACGAGTTTTGTTTTGGAAAACAAGTTGCGGCTTTTGTAAGATGCACCCCCTGAGGACTGCTTACTGCAGACTTGCATTACTGCCCACTGCCCACTGAAGGCTGCCTACTTGTGTTTCAGCCTTTTTGTCCCAATGAAAACCAGTTCCCGGAATCATCTTTAAACAGCGCCTCGATGCCGTAGAATTCCTTCTTCGGCTCTTTCATGAATTCAACGCCTTTGGCTTTCAGTTCCTCGTAAGTGGCATAAATGTCTTTGCATTCGAAAACGCCAAAGCCGAAGGTGCCTTTCTTAACAAGTTCACGCATCTGGTCGGCGGTATCGTTTTTAAACATCATGCCCGGTTTAATTGGCATAAGCGTGATTTCAAGCTCAGGCTGGTCAGGCGGAGTTACGGTGAGCCACCTCATGCCTTCGCCCATGGCGGCATCTGTGTGTACCTTAAAGCCTAGCTTGTTTACATAGAAATCATGAGCGCTGTCCTGGTCCAGGACATAAATGCTCACGTGCGACATTTTTGAGATCATGGTAATTAATTTTTCACAAAGATGCCGTGCGCATCTCACCTGCTCCTTCTCGAAAGTTGCTAATCTTAGCTGGAACGGAAAAAACAGCCGGGAATAAATTCCTTCGGTGCAGCATGCCGGCGGGCGCGCATGTTTTTCTCGCGCATCAAATAGGCTGAAGGCTGGATTCCCTCGTGCCTTGTGAAAAGGCTGCTGAACGATCCCATGCTTTCAAAGCCAACAAGCTCGCACGTTTCGGAAACAGAAGTGCCGGTGGCCAGCAGTCGTTTGGCGGCTTCAAGCCTCACACGGGTAAGATACCGGTGGGGTGTGCTGCCGTAAATGGATTTGAACAGCCGCAGAAAATGGAACTTGGAAAAGGATGCCTCGGTGGCCACCTGGCTCACATCAATAGCAGAGGCATAATGCTCATCAATGAAGAGCTTTGCCTGCACAATTCTTCTATATAAATAAGCCTTTTGAGTCATAACAGCATAAAAGCAATAGATACGCTTTCACAGATCATTTAACTACGAGGCTTTTTCGTTACAATTAAACATCCACTGCACGCCGAACTTATCCGTGCAAGTTCCATAATAAGAGCCCCAGAACATATCCATGAGTTCCATAGTAATCTGGCCACCCGCTGCTAATCCATCAAACAGTCTTTTAGTTTCTGCCCTGGTATCAGGCTCAAGGTTGATGTGAACGTTGTTTCCAATATCCACCTTGAATCCCATTGATTCTGGCGCATCAGTTGCCATGAGCACGTGTCCGCCAAGTATTGGAAGCTCAATGTGCATGATCAGGTTTTTATCACCTTCAGCAATCTGCGGGGCACCCTCCTGTGGAGGCATGTCGCCAAGGCGCATAATACCCTGTCCGCCAAACTCGCTGCCGAAAACGGATTTGTAAAAATTAAATGCTTCTTCCGTGTTACGGTTGAAGTTGAGATAAGTACTTACTCTGGCCATAGTTGTTTTTTTTGAGGTTGCAATATATTCAATTTGTCCCGATAGCTATCGGGATTGGAAATGAGCCAATCCGCCAAAGGCGGCTCCGCCTACCGGGCGCAGCCTCCGTTTTCCGTTCTCCATTTTCCCTCCGCCAAAGACGGATCCGGCTTCCATTCCATCCGGCCTCCTTTCATTCGGGCTTCCTAACGTCGTCTCTTAGCAATCCATAATACACAAGGTCCACCAGAGTACCATCAGTGGACTTGTAATCCTTCCGTAATACGCCTTCAACCCGGAATCCATTCTTCTCAGCCACCCTTACACTTCCCTTGTTTTCAGAATTGGCCCTGAGAAAAAGCTTGTTCATTTTCAGCTCATCAAAGCCATAAGCGATCACTTTTGAAACTGCGGTAGATGTGATGCCTTTACCTTCATAATCGCTGTCTATGTAATAGCCAACTTCCGCCTTTGGTATGTTCCAATCGATGCTTTTGAGCTGGATGGAACCAATGATGCGGTTGTTGGTGCTATCAATCACGATGAAGGAATAAAAGTGCTTCTTCTCATGTTTTGCCAATACATCTTCCAGGTGCGCCTTTGTTGATTCGAGGTTCCCGGTAATTGCCACCAGACCCGCAAAAAACGCCTCAAGGCGCTTCCGGTTTTTATCGATGAGGTTGTAGTAACCGTCTAGGTCGTCAATGCTAACATGACGGATGATATAAGGATCGAAGTTCAACTCGGATTAATGGATTATAAGATTATAAAATTATAGTGCGTCTATTCCTTAGTGAACATCTATTCCGTCAAAGTAAATTTCGGTAATGGCCGTATCATCATATTTGGTTCCTTTATATACTTCAATGATTTCGAATTTCATTGTCCACCAAGGCATTCGTGACATTTTCTCCAAGTTCTTTCTGTCTGAAACACCTATTGGATCGAATTTAAAAGTCTGCTCCTGTCGGCTGTCAGTGGAAGATGGTACATTCAATTTTGATCGGAATTATCTGGTTGCTGGTTAGTGGTTACTGCTTACTGCTTTACGCCGTCTGAAGAGTCGCTGTATCATCTCCGCCGGGTTTCCTCTTCAGAATAAATGCGCTGATCAAAGTGATCAATAAGCCAAGCGGCAGGATCTCTGCATATGTGAGCAGGATAACAAATAACGGGTTCTTATACATTTCCTTATAAGTCGCCATTTCTGATAATTTCTTGTCAATTTCAGCCTGGCTGGCCCCGGCGGACTGGGCCTCCCTGATCATGTGGTCACTGTACTTGTCCATGAAGTCGGGAATGAAAAAGTAATAATCAATCAGCCAAACAGCCACGTACATGGTTGATGCAATGAGAGAAATGTAAAGCCCGGTTTTAAACGCCTGTCCGAAAGTGATAACACCACCGTTATATTTATCGCGGTAGTTTTTGATGCCAATAAAAACAAACGAGAATGCAATGAGCATGGCACCATACCCCATCCACATGCCATGATCAAAATCTCCTGTCGAGCAATAAACGGCAACCGAAAATACCATGAAAGTTGTGATGATAGCGCCTGCTATCGAACCAAAAATGAGAACATTCTTTTTCATATGATAAATTTATTTATGGAGCAATACTCTGCTACTGTGCAGGTTTTACCCTCATACTTTCGGGTGATTTTTGCTAAATGAGCCAAATCTCATACTAAAGAACTATTCTAAAAGCAGAAAACCAAGGATACATTAATTCTTCGCCTTCGTGTCTTTGTGCCTTGGCAGCATACATGTATTTGGCTACGAAGGCGCAAAGACGCAAAGTGAAATACAATCTTAATGGATAATCATCAGCTCCTTTGCCTTGCTTACCGCCTGGGTGCGGCGCTTCACATCCAGCTTTTCAAAAACTTTAGAGGAATGCGTCTTGATCGTATTCAATGAAACAAACATCCTGTCGGCGATTTCCTGGTTGCTAAGCCCTTGAGACATGAACTGGAGCACTTCCATTTCCCGCTTGCTTAGCCCAAGCCTGTTGATTGCTTCTTCGTTAACAATAAATTCAAGAGGAGCATTTTTGTACACTTCCTTTTCAATGATCCTGGTTTCTATTTTAGGACGACTGAGTTTTAATGCGAGCCAGATGCCAAGCACTGTGAAAATCAATGCAATCGCACCGGTGTAGATCTCCATCGCATGATCAATGATGATAAACCGGAGCTCCAGCCATTTAAGCAAGAACAGAAGTGCCGCAAGGCACACGCCGTAAAGCAGGATTGGTTTGTTCTTCAATATTTGAAAATGCCACTGATTCACTGATTATTTTTTGAAT
>JGI24806J26614_1000493_pt1 | contig 12249 bp, 13 predicted proteins | sample Kansoi200umMDA_FD_26614 | JGI IMG/M metagenome (IMG submission 26614)
GGCGTTAGGCGCGGGATAATAGAGCGGTATTACGATTACCCAGATGATCTACAACAAAGTAGAATTTGACGAGTTTGGATTCAGAGCGCTTGGCCTTGAAGCCACTAGAATTCTTTGGAGTGATATCATCCGTGTCGCGTACTGCATGGTGGTGGACAGCGTTGCGTTGAAAGTCGAGGACTATTGGGCCTTTCAAACAACAGACCCCAACTTGATAACGTGGGTACACATGAATCCCTATAATGATTTTATCCGGAAGAGCTTCTCCGAAGAGATCCATCGTAGATTTGGCGAGGTGGACATTCCGGAGAGGTCTGAATGGAACCAGTCGAAGAAAGATCAAGGCATCCACACTTACGTGATTTACCCTGAAGCCGATAGCGGCCAGCCGATGTACATTTTCAGGCGTGAGAGATGGTGGTCACTGGAGTCAAAGCTTCATCACGCTCAAAGGTGAAGTCAGCGTCCGCAACGCGCCTCACATCTCATTGAACCGGAGCGGAATCAGCGTGCCTTTCATCCGTCTACTTGAAGGCTTGATACAATCTTTCCCGCCCGGTTAATTCTGTCGTTAGGCGTCCACAGGGAAACTCGCTAGGTTCGGCTTGTACTGGAAACGCATGGAAACGAAATCCGAGATGACTTCCTTAGCGCTGGTCGAGTTGCTCCAGTTGTTAGAAGACGCCGAAATCCCGGTATGGCTTGATGGTGGCTGGGGCATTGATGCACTTCTTGGGACACAGACTCGGACGCACAAAGACGTGGACATAATCTTGCCCGTAGCGGATGTTCCGAAGCTCCGGGAACTCTTGGCGCGCAGGGGGTTCGCATTCCGGGAGGGCAAGCCGCCGGATTCCTTCGTTCTAGCAGACAGGTCTGGGCTCGAAGTTGATGTTCACGCCATCGCCTTTGATGACGATGGCAACGGCATGTACCGGATGCAGAATGGAGAAGATTGGGTCTACCCGGCAGAGGGATTCAGCGGAAGGGGGCTCGTCAGCGGCATGAGTGTTCGCTGCCTGTCGCCTATTGTGCAGGTGCTCTGTCATGCCCACGGATACGTGCCGACCGAGAAGGACATTCGCGACATGGAATTGCTTCATAATCGCTTCGGCGTCGAGCTGCCATCGCATTTGCGACGTAGCTTGCCCTAAAATGAGGCATCTTGATGTTGAATGGTGCGGGCCGCCTACCAACTCATTCAACCGGAGCGGAATCAGCTTGGATGTCATCGGCAAGATTGAAAGCCTGGTTCGTTGTCTTCCGCCCGGTTAATTCGAGCGTTAGACGCCAATTTGGAGGTTTTATTTATGGGGGAAATAGGATCTGAGGCATCCCACGAGTCATTCATGGATGTTGAATTTAATCGTGCTAAAAAGATAGGCTTTGAACCAAATTTAGTTTTTGTGATTATGCCTTTTATGGGCTTGAGTGAAGCGTATTCAGCTATCAAAGATGAATGCAATAAACTTAAGCTTAATGCAATTAGAGCAGATGAAGGTGTAGGTTCAGGATTCATCATTAAAGAAATCATCACTCTGATTGAAGAGGCGGAATTTATCATCTGCGATCTCACTCATGAACGCCCAAATGTCTACTATGAGTTGGGATATGCACATGGGGTAGGAAATCATTCGGCCAATATCTTACTAATTGCTAGAAAAGGAACTACTCTACACTTTGATATTGCTCCTCTACGGGTCCAATACTATCGCTCTATCGAGCATTTACGTTCAGTTGTAAAGGATAAACTCAGGGAAATGCTCCGGCGGAAGCGTAGTGATAAGAAAGAAGGCGCCTAACAACTCATTGAACCGGAGCGCTAAGAGTGCGGCTCTCATCGCTAGAATTGCGTGTATCGGCGTTGTGTGCGCGCCCGGTTAATTCGGGCGTTAGATTGCTTCTCGCCACAGACGCAGGCACTTAATCAAAATGGGTTGCTGGATTAGCGCTGCTCTACGGGCCGCCTGGTGTGCGCGCGTTCCCGAAGCATCGCGCTCTCGTGGCGGCGAGGTGGCTTCCAGCGCTGTGGGCTATCTGCCTTCCGCCAGAGGTATCACGATCTGATAGGGAGTCGGACTTGCGGCTACGGTGACCAGCAGAACGGGCACATACACGGGCGGCGATACGGGCTTGCTGAGACTCATGAATTGCACCGGACGGTCCTTCTTGATATCGTCGGAGTCAAGCTGCGGTGCCGAGGACTCATTCAGTTGCTTCTCGGTGTCTTGGTCGGCAGGCGTGCGCCGATAAGTCCGGGTCATCTCCTGCGGAGCATAGGCCAATCTAGCCGAGACAAACTTCGTAAGATCGCTGCCGCGAACGCCAACCAGAGAGATGGGATCTTGTTGCATGATTAAGCTGACGATTTCCCTGGCAACAACATCTCGCGGCCGCAGGCGCAAACCTGCTCGCATAGTGAAGGGCGGCCACTTCACCCGCAGCCTTTGAATACTGCCGCTGCCGGCGATAGCCACCCGCGCTCGCGAACCGAGGACCGGTAGGTCACGAATTCGGCGGTTCACTGTGACGAGGCGATACATCTCGAACGTAGCGGAATCGGCAGGCGACGTGGTCGAGGCGTCGTGTCCTGCCTGCGTATCCACTCTCGGTTTATCAAACTCAGGACGCGGCATTCCCAGTCCGTCGAACGCTTTATTGACAATCTGTAGGGCGGTCCCATTGTCGACCAGCTTTTCGCGACGGTCAGGACTCCAATTTAGCGAGTTGTTCACATAACGCACTTCGCCCAGTTCCGGGATTACCCGAAGCACTCGCTCCCCGTCGACAATGCGACGTGCGTTGGTCACTGCGGGAGTCTTTAATGGGGAAGCGTTTACGGCCTTGAGCACGGCGTCGGGCCTGATCCTGGCCGACCATGGCTTCCCGTCAGTTGCCGAAAGGATGCTCTCGTCCCATTTCGGAAGGGCTTTTTGCACTTCCGCCGTGACCTGTCTTTCGCTCATCCTCGGCAACTGCTGGTCTGGTTTATCCTGCGCGGCTCTGTAAAGGCTGCCGCCCACCGCTGCCGTCACCAATGCCGTCACCAACAGAGTCAAAATGAATTTATGTTTCAAAGTCATGATGGGGGTCCTCTGATTACTGAGACTTATCCGAATTCACCACAGTCTCCGCCGCCGGGTCGCAACCAACGATGAAGGTGGCTCCCCACTTCGTGAAAGTAGTCGGATCGGAGAAGATATTGTCGTAGCGTTCATGATCAATCCGGTTCCACAGGTCTGTGCTGCCGTTGCCGACGCCATAAGCAACCGGACACTGGTCGACGTTGTCGTCGCCGATGTCGGTGTCATAGAGATTGTCCAACCAAGCATCGGACATGGGGCCGTCGAACGCATCCTCGGCAAAGTCCTCGTAATCGCCGACGCGCCCCGAGCCGATCCACATCAGGCCATGGAAACCGTCGAGTTGGTGCAGACCTTTAAAAGACTTCCACCATTGCTTCCATTGGTTGTCATCCAGGCTTTGACAAGAAGACACGACCAGGAACTCAAGATCCCGATCGCCAATGTCCATTTCGTCCTCACGCACCTTGCAATCGCCGCTACCGGACTCGTCCACTCGCATCGAGCCTTTGTAAACGTCGCCATCCTCAGAGCCATGCCAAAACAGTATCGCGGCGTCGGCGTCATCCAAATAGCTTGAGTCGCTGCCCCATGAAACCTTGGTCGCATCGGCATATTTACTGTTGATGATGTTGCCATTCGCGAGCTTGAACTTCTTGAAATACCAGCTCGAATCGCCCATCACGTCGTACCAGGCCTGGGCCATGTTATCCCAGGAGTCGCGCGTAGAGCCGCTGCAACCGCCATCCCAGACAGTCACGCCATACATCTTGGCTTCAAGATGATCGGCCAGCGCGAGTGGTGGAGACACGCTGGCGGCGAAACAGAGGGCTGCGAGCATGAGCAGGCATGGTAATCTGCAGACTGTAATTAATTTCATGATGCTTCTCACTGATGGGAAATGCTTTTTGACGCGCTCGGGTGACGGAGAATTGCTTGTTCGTCAGACGCGATTTTGAGTCGCTTTCCGTCCTGCGGACAGGGACTTTGCCCGTACTTATTGACCAGAGTGCGAGGGGAATGTTGACTGATTTACTTATAGCCCAGAGTACGAGAGGAATATTTCGTTGCCCATATAGCGGAAAACCAAAGATAAGTCAATAGTTTTTTAGGTTTTATTATTTGATCTAATTTCTAGCAGACTGTCATATTTAAGGACTGTGACAGTAGTTGTCATGGAACATTGCTGCCGACAAAATAAGATAGGTTAGTCGCGTTTGACACGATGGAAGCCGCTTCGGCGAAACTTGGAGGGGAGGACAACAAACTCGCCGAATTGTATAACGGACATGTTAATTCATCGGGAGCTAAGGGCTGATGATATAAGCTGCACACGCAAGCAGCCTCGTTCCGCAGCCGGGCGGCAGAACAAGGCATTGGTGCCGACGGCGCGTGAGCGTGCTTTTCATCTGTGCCACCTCCGGCTAAGTTACTTGCCTGCCCGCGAGGTTGTGATGGATGGCGCGGCATCAAGTGAACAAATTCTCGTTCATGCGCAGGTGACCTGATGTCCTAATATTCTGTTAGTTTGGGGCAGAAAACCTGCTTTAGTTTTTATATCAAAGGGTAGAGAATTAGCGGCGAACATCTTTGATCGTCGCTTGATCAGGGTGTTAGACCCATGCAGTTGAAATGAAGCTATGTGCTGTCAAAAAGGGGGGCGGGGCGTTTTAAGCTTTTATTCTCAGCTCAGTGGCGTTATTGCATGACGCACTCTTTTACAAGTACTGCCCCCTCAACGAACCCATCGCACCGGCCTTTTATTTTAACCTGCTGACCGGGTGCTATCTTCGCCGCCGCCTCAGCTTGGTCTGGCTCAACATAACACTGGATGACACCCCTACCTTTGTTGGTGCGCAGATTTATCACGGGCCGGTCTCCAAACATTTGAATATCATCGACGCGACCATTCACAGTGACCATCTGTCCTCTAAATCTCCTGTCTCCTGCAGCGACGTTTTCGACGTATGCGGAGTGAAGGGCATCCGCCGTAATTTCAATCCCGGAACTCTGTGAACCCGTTGAGGGACGGGGTTCTTCACTCGAAAGCGAACCGCATGAGGCGCAGGCGAGTGCAGCCAATATAAATGTCAGCCGTGAGATAGAGTAGCGTCTCGGCAGTTGGTTTGGGAGCCTCATATCGGGCGCACTCTAGCACGGCCGCCCTTCTTTAATAAAGATTGAAGTTGATTTCGAGTTGTATATACTGAGATACACCGCCCTAGCGTTCTTTATCACCAGGGTAAATTCGATCCTTTTCGGGGCGAAGCCTAACAGCTCATTGAACCGGACTCGCAATCAGCTTATCTTTTATTCACCCTGTTGCCTGCGCGCTTGCCATTCGGGCGTTAGGCATTTTCCTGCTGGTTTCCCTGCATAAACATAAAAAGGATTCTGAGATGGATTCTAATACTATTGAAGCGAAGAATGAGGCTGTTGCCTTTGTTTCGTACGCGAGGGAAGATCGTGAATTCGTGCTTGCTTTGAGTGATAGTCTCAAAGAGCATGGGGTCAATCTCGTTGGCGATTGGCTATTAACTTCAGGCCAGGATTATGAGACGAGGCTCACAGAACTAAACTTGATGTCTCAAGTTTTCCTTTTCGTTATTAGCCCTGATTCTATCAAATCGGAGGCGTGCTTGAACGAACTCACTCTCGCAGTAGAGAACAACAAGCAGATTCTGCCTATCTCCCATCGCGACCACGGCGACGATAGACTGCTCGACTCCGCACTGCGCACTCCACAATGGACATTTCTGCGAGAGGGCAACGATTATGAGAGCAACCTCAATGATTTGATAAAGGCTATTAACACTGACTTCGATCTGATGGAAATGCATGGGCGTTTGTTGTTCGCCGCAGAGAACTGGAATAACAATGGCCGCAACAGAAGTTACCTGCTGAGGAAGGACGGACTGAGAGATGCCGAAACTTGGCTCGCTAAGACGAGCGCACAGCCCGCAAAATTACCACAGCCTACTCAACTCGAGGTGGAGTTCATTTTCGCCGGACAGCGAGCGCGTAGCCGGGGGGCAAGAATAGCCTTAGGGCTCGCACTAGCCGTTGTCGTATCGTTGGCCGTGCTGACGGTTGTCGCGTGGTTCCAGCGTTCTAATGCGGTGCGCAATGCAGCGGAGGCAAGGAAACAGGCGAAAATAGCCGAGGACAATGAGGCCAAGGCCAATGAAAACGCGCGGAGAGCATTAGAAGTAGGTAAGCGTAGGTTGGTAGTGGCTTCATTATTGATAGCCCCTGAGGCGGTGTCTAATTTCTCAACGGTTGAAATCATAGGGCCACGCGAAATAGAGTTTGGTCTAAGGAATCTGTCCTCGCGCGGACACTTTCTGGGTGAACTCCTTAGAAGGTTTCAGTCCGAAGAACCTCAACTTTTCATAAAGATTTTCGGCGGTGGGGATGCTGCGTTAGCGCAGAAATTAGTAGAATATGCTGCCAACCCTACAGATGATTCCACATTCGATTTGACTAAGGAGCCTTGGATTAGCCGCTTCAAACGCGCCGGTGAAGAACCCGCCCTACAAGCCGTCCAAGTTGAAGAACACACGGATTATTATTTGACCTTTCTGGAAGACTTACGGCTCTTCGCCCCACAGATAAAGTCGGAGCGTGGTGTGGCCTTCATGCTAGACCTGGCATACCATTCGGGCATTGAAAACACGAAAAAATATTTTAAGCAAGCGCTAGAGATGGCTCCAGACCAGACAGAATCGGAGCTTCTGCAACATGTGAAGGAGGTGTTTATAAATCGGGCTAAGAAAATATGGCCGCATCTGNTGCCCATTTTCGATAAACGTCGCCAGGTATTTCTCACTACCCCCTTTCTCTCGGATAAGGAACTCGGATATTAAGGATCGGGCTTGGATGGGTTTGAGATTGTGTGCGCGCGCCCGGTTAATTCGGGCGTGGGGCGCTTGTGTTGAAAAAAAGGATTGAGGAGCAGGACGTACTGTCACTATGAGAAGATTTCTTCACCTTTTAACCTACTGTCTTGTGTGCTTCCTTGTCGCTACACAAGCTTGTACATGGTTGCCAAATTCTGAGCATAAAAGAGAGGAACTAAAATCTATCCCAGGTGCGGCAGCTTACAACGAAAGCTATTCCGGGCAGTCAGATTTACTCTTTCAAGCTAAGGAAAAGCTAGAGCGGCAAGACATTGCCGGGGCTGAGGAGTTGTATAAAAAGGTCGTCGCATTGGAACCCGAAAATGCACCCGGCTATATTGGCTGGGCGAGTTGCCGCTTACTGCAGGGTGATCTTGATGGAGCAGAACGATACTACCACCAAGCATTAAAGGTTGATCAGAGTTCAACTATGGCGACAATCGGGTTAGGATCTGTAGCCTTCACAAGGCGGAAGTATAAAGAATCAGTCGAGTATTATCTGAAGGCATTAAGGATTGATGTAGATAATGCAGATGCACATTGGGGAGCAGGATTAGCGTTCGATGCTGAAGGCAAAAAGAAAGAGGCGAAGGAACATTACCAGCGATTTATTGAGTTGGCCCCTGATTCTGGTCAAGCTGGATTAGCACGGGAGAGGATAATTAAGATTGAAACACAGAAAAGATAGTAATATTTAACATCGCGCCTCACAACTCATTGAACCGGACTCGCAATCAGCAAGTCTCTTATCCTTACAGTTGTTTGAGCGGCCGGTTAATTCGGGTGTTATGTTGCTCTCCTTACCTCAAGGATGAAAGCGCGGGCCAACAGGATCTGAACAGTCATTGACATGGCCCTGACTTTGGCGTAAAAGCACACCTGCCTCGTGCGGTTGCGGACAGCCATTCCCCAACTTCTTCGACCTTCTGATCCCCGGCAGTAGGAGTATCTATGAGACGCAGTCTTTTGATCGGAGCACTCTTAACCGTGGTACTGCTCGTGCCTTTGCTCTGCGGGGCTCCTCCTGCCAGGGCGCAAGAGCCACACACGCATCAATCCGATCCCACGGAAAAGATCGGGCGGGTCAGCTTCGCCGTCTCCTGCGCCCCGCAGGTCCGGAGTCAATTCAATCGCGCGGTAGCTTGGCTCCATTCTTTCGAGTATGAAGAGGCTGAAAAGGGGTTTGAGGAAGTCGCCGCCACTGATTCCCGCTGCGGGATGGCTTACTGGGGCGTCGCGATGAGCAACTACCATCCGCTCTGGGCGCCGCCATCCGCTGCAGAGCTAAAGAAAGGGGCAAAGGCCGTGGAGAAGGCCAAGTCCGTCGGCGCGGGCACCCGGCGCGAAAAAGACTACATCGCGGCAATAGAGCTGTTCTACAAGGATTTTGACAGGCTCGACCATCGAACGCGCACCTTCGCTTACAGCGAGGCGATGGAGCAGATCTACCAGCGCTATCCCGCAGACCGCGAGGCCGGCGTCTTCTACGCGCTGACGCTCATCGCTAAGGGGGCGATGGCAAGTGATAAGAGTTATCTCAACTCCAGATGCCCTTGCCCATCAGCGAGAGGCTTAAGGTCTGAGGGGTAATAGTCCAACGACATAATTGTATAGTATTGCTTGTCAGGTATTTCTTCGAGTGCTCGCTGAAGCAACGCTGCATCTGCGGTCCCACGAATCGGGAAGATTATTCGCTGGAATATGAGAATCTCTATCTCTGAATAGGCTTGTTGTGCCAACAATTGTTTCAGGTCGGTGAGTGTACGAATCAAATATGCTGTACCGCTACCCCCGCTGTGCGGATATTCTAAATAGATGTATAGCTCGCCTCTCTCAGATAGCCAATCGTGAACAGCGGCAATATTATGTGGTGAAAATAAGCTTACATAATCCATCTATTGTTATTCAGCTACTCCCGAGCGCGTCTAACGACAGAATTAACCGGGCGGCAATCAGCTGACCAAGCCTTCAATCTTGCCGATGAGAGCCGCGCTCCTTCCGCTCCGGTTGAATGCGTTGTTAGGCGCCGCCGTGATTATAAAGGCGACAGCGTTAAGGTTAGGTTTGGCTTGCTCAGTGCCATCGTGACCAAGCACGATAGATTATCATAATTCCATTCCAGAAAATCATTATCCGTCGGAGGCGGGACATTCCCAAGTTCTTCAGCGAATCTTTCCAAGTCCGTTTGGCTAAACAATTGATCTTGCCCTTCGCCTAAAGAAACCACTTCATCTAAGAGGTCGCCGGATGGAGGAATCGAATGAGTGAAGACCTGTTCGATCCAGCGAGAATGCTCATAAAGATAATTTAGGTAATGTGGATTGCTGATATCCTGTTTGGCATGAAAAGGGTCAACGGGCCATCTTTTCTGCAAATCGAATAGATACAAATGAGGGTCAAGTCCCATAGATGATTCCTAGCCCGTAGGTCTCAGCCAATCAGATTCAATAAGGCGCCTAACGCTCGAATTAACCGGGTGGGAAGAATTGTCGAACAGCCTTCAAGTTATCGATGAAAGATATGCTAATTCCGCTCCGGTTCAATGAGTTGAAATGCCGCATTGGCACCTGCCGCATTTAGCCTGTCCTTCCGTTTTCTGAGCCGAGTTTTTCCATTGCTGATAATTAACTCCGCAACTAACAGATTCGGAACCCAGGATAGCCAGGCGACAGTTGTGTACGCTTGGGGGAATCCATATCCGAGCGTAAGAAACAAGGGCAGCCATATCCTCAGCATGACGGCAGAGAACGTCAAAGCATAGTTACGAATCATCCACGCCTGGTGTATTCGCACCTCACCTTGACGAATGCGTTGATACGCCATCGCCCCGGTTACGAACCACAGCGCCGCCAACATCCCGAAGCCAGTGCGTGTAACTATTCCGCCAAAAGCTGTCGTTGCCATATAGAATCCGGCTACGCTGCCGATGAGGACTGCCAGCAAATAGATACGTCCCATCCAACGGTGCAGACGTAGATACTTGTTGCGAAACCTCCCCCAAAATCCCCAAGGGCCGAGAGATAAAGCGATGATGCCGCCGCCAGCGTGGAATAAGAGAGGGGTAATGTATTCAGCAAATCTCTTTCCAAACGGCGGGCCCGATGCAACCTCCGGACTAAGGATAAAGAACCGAAATGAGATGAGCGCGACGAGCAATGCCAATGTTGTCACAGCAAGCCATCCCGATATTTTGAGGATGCGAATCATGAGTGTGAATACGCACAGCACCAGGCAAAAAGTTCCAAGGAATGAATCTGTTGGTATGGTAATTACATAGGACAGCGGCATAACGCCCGAATTAACCTGCGGCGAGCGAACAGCATTCCACCTGATTTGTAGGGATGACCATGAAAGAGAAGCTATCGAGCGGTCGGGTTGGGTGAGTTGTTAGGCGCAGAGCGATGGCATCAATCTTCATAATCAAACCATAGATACCAATTGCCTTCGATATGCCTGTAGGCGGTAAAAGATTTCCCATCTGTAGACCAATATTTATCCAAGTTATCAATAACTAACTCCGGACGCTTAGACAGCCAAGTATAGCCTTTCGCCGAACCCGTCACGCTCAAGCCTTTTGTCGTCGCGATAAAATCAATTTCGTCTCTCGATTCACGAGCGGAAAACCCTCTCGGCACTCCAACTCGATGGAATATCTTTCTATAACCACTTATTCTTTCCTGAGAAACACCTACTGCCTCAGGGTTTGCTGGCAATGTCCAATCATTATCCACCCGAAGAAGCCCTTTATCTGAGAGAATCATTTGAAGCAATTGATCGAACTCTGATTGATGAGCTTTGAAATTAGCAATCATATATTCGTCGGTAGCGTGTTTCGATTCAAAAAGGCACCCGCCAAACGAAAAAGCGGCAAGCGCGAGAATCAAAATGATTGCGAATCTCATACCGTTCATTATTCACTCAATCCTGCGCCTAACGCTCGGCATCACCCGCGCCCTGTGGTGATTGATTATGAAAGGCCGGTTATCTGGGCGTCGGGGTGTCTGCCGTTGTTATATTGCGTCCGCCCCTTTGACGCAGCGTAACACTGAGCCGCATCGCACCGGGCAGCATCTATTGTGTTCTCGCAGAGTCCTTCACGGTCACGCCGGCGATGAATGCTTTTGCCTCCTCAATCTCGGGCCTGATGCTATCGGCCCAGCGGCACAGCGCCAAGAGTTTTCCGTAGTAAGCCTTCGCCCTCTTCTGATCTGCCGCCAGCCGGGCAGCGCGAGCCGCGCCGTAAAGCCCGTTGAAGCGGTTAGGCGTGGTGCGAAGTGAGGTCTCGAACTCCCGCAAGGCCGCCATTGGTTGCTTAAGCTCCAAGAGCAACTCGCCGAGTTGCTCGCGCGCCGGAAGAATCGCCCCCGGCGTCACGGGGTGTTTTTCAGTGGCGTCATCCAACTCTGCGGCCGCGCGCATCAGCCGGAGCGCTTCTTCATCTTCACCTTCGGCGTGCGCCAGCCAGGCAGACGCTGCCAGGCGTTCGATCTCAACCTGTTTAGCCCAGTCGTAACCGCCTTTGACTGCCTCAAGCGACTGCCGAATGACGGCCATCTGCTCGACCTCCTGACGCGCCGAGGCTGTATCGCCAGTGCGCGCTGCGCCGATTGCGCGCGCAAATCGTATGTGGGCTTCGGCCCAGCCGAAGCGTTGCCAGGGGAACGCTCCCAAAGCGCCTTGAGGCAATGTCAACCTGGCCGCCTCAACCCACTGTCTGCGTTCGAGCGCATAGCGTGCCTGAATGGCCGTGAAGGCATAGGCCACTTTGAAAGTCTCCGGCTCGGCCCTCTTAATCCTGTTCAACTCGTCGAGCACACCCCATGCCTGTTTATCCTGCCCGCCTTGCAGGTAGGCATAGGCAAGGTAGTCCATCGCGTGAAACTGCTCGTCCCACGCGCCCGGCAGGTGGTTTCTGATGGCGAAAGCCTCGGCGGCCGACTTGGCGTCAAGGTTCGAACGTACCGCTTCCTGCCACAAGCCGAGCCGAGTGAAAATGTGCGAAGGCATGTGCCGCGCGTGGGCTGACGCGGGAGCGATCTTCGCATAGCGCCGTGCGGCCGGCAGCGCCAGATGCGCCAGTGCCGGGTAGTCATAACTGTGTATGAGATAGTGAGTGACCCCCGGATGCAGCGGCTCGCGCGCCAGTACGCGGTTCAAAATCTGAGCGGCCTTCTTTTCGTTGAGATAACTCTTATCACTTGCCATCGCCCCCTTAGCGATGAGCGTCAGCGCGTAGAAGACGCCGGCCTCGCGGTCTGCGGGATAGC
>JGI24806J26614_1000494_pt1 | contig 12239 bp, 8 predicted proteins | sample Kansoi200umMDA_FD_26614 | JGI IMG/M metagenome (IMG submission 26614)
AGTTCTGAATTACAGTGGCATTATATTGTGGTGTGTAATCTGATCTGGATCGTTAGCACTACAAGCTTTGGCCTTTATAGTGAATATGGGTCGCGCAGGATTGAGAGAATCTATCGCGGAACCTGGAAAAGTGTGGTTTTACATGCCGTTTTATTTTCCATTTATCTTTTCTTTTCTAAACAAAATGATTTCTCCAGATCCTTTTTAGTTATTTTTTATGGGATGCTGGCCATTTTGTTTCTGGTGAACCGTTTCATCGGTACCTCATTCCAGTTTTTACTATTTAACCACTTACGTGGTGTTAAATCAGTCGCCATTATGGGGAACAATGCAACAGGTTTACAATTGGCCAGTTATTTCGAAAAGCAGCGCTATATTGAATTTCATGGTTTTATTAATGATGTGCCAGAGGATTATTTGGACCGTAATGGTCAGATTTCTGATATGGTAGGGCGTCAGTTCAAGATGGCTGTCGATAAGGGAATTAAGGACATTTATGTTACCATTGCACCGGAACGTATGGCAGATATGGCCTTGTTGACGGAAGAGGCTGAACGGCAATGTGTCAGGTTAAAATTTATTCCCGATATAAGCGGTGCTTTATTGTCTCCATATACTGTAAGTTATTTAGGTAATGAATTTCCTGTGATTTCTTTGCGTTCAGAACCTCTAGAGAAAATACATAATCGCTTTAAAAAAACGGGCAATTGACGTTGTATTTAGTGGTCTGGTAATTTTGTTCGTACTAAGCTGGTTATATCCAATTATCGCCATCTTAATTAAAATGCAGAGTAAAGGCCCCGTTTTGTTTAAACAACTGAGAAGTGGGCGCGATGATGAACCTTTCTGGTGTTTTAAATTCAGGAGCATGCGCATGAATGCTGATAGTGATAAAAGACAAGCGAGCAAAAATGACGACCGGATTACGCCAATTGGAAAGTTTTTAAGAAAGTCGAGTTTAGATGAACTGCCACAATTTTTTAATGTTTTTATGGGACACATGAGTGTCGTTGGTCCCCGTCCGCATATGTTAAGCCATACGGAACAATACAAAGGGATTGTAGACCAGTTTATGGTTCGCCACTTTTTAAAACCAGGTATTACGGGTTGGGCACAGGTAAATGGCTATCGTGGGGAAACTAAAGAAGATTACAAAATGGTTAAGCGGGTAGAACATGATATCTGGTATCTGGAAAACTGGAGTGCCATGCTGGATGTCAAGATTATTTTTATGACCGTGATCAATATGGTTAAAGGTGAAGAGAATGCCTTTTAGTAAATGAAATTTTAAAGCCCAAAAGGGCTTTTTTCTTTTATCAAAATTTGGAGCAGATCGTTAAATTGATAATTATTAACGTTCTTTGCCGTTTGAATTAAAATTTACCAGATGAAGAAAATCTTATTCCTCCTATTTTTAGTCGTTTCCATTTACGAAGTTAAAGCCCAGTCTGTTTATCAGCCATACTCCTATCAATTCTACCAGAAATTAAGCAGTGAGGTCTATAACCCCAATACCAGAATTCATAGTTCGTTAAAGCCTTTTTTTATTGATGATAGTTTGCTGCATGATAAAAGTAGTTTGCTGTTAGGTATGGGAACAGACTCGACCAGAAAATCATGGGTATCAAGAAAATTATTTCAAGAACATTTGCTAGACATTCAAAAAGATGACTATACCGTGTACGCAGATTTTTTACCGGACTTCCAGATCGGTCGTGATGCGTCTGGTAAAAAAACGACCTATTTAAATACCCGAGGTTACCAGGTTGGCGGTACAATAGGAAAGAAATTCTCCTTTTATACGAGTGGATTTGAGAACCAGGGGCGTTTTGCAGCTTATTATGATAATTATGTAAACCAGACTAAAGTGGTGCCTGGCCAATCTTATGACAGAAGTTTTGGTAAGCTAACCAAAGACTGGTCGTATGTAACCGCAACAGTATCCTATACGCCAATAAAGTATTTGAATATTACTGCGGGTTATGATAAAACTTTTATTGGTGATGGCTATCGGTCTTTATTGTTATCTGATTTCTCTTCTCCAACACCATTTTTGAAGTTGACCGGGAATCTGGGCAATGTGCAATATATGGTGATGTGGACTTCGATGCAGGACCCAGGTGCGACCAAACTTTCTTATGATGCAGGTAACCGTAAAAAAGGCGGAATTTTTCACTATCTCGATTGGAATGTCAACAATAAATTATCAATTGGATTTTTCGACTCTATTATTTGGGCACAAACAGATGATGCCGGAAATAGGAGAGGATTTGATTGGGGCTATGCGAACCCCATCATCTTTTTAAGGCCCGTAGAAGCGTCGAGTGGTTCTCCTGATAATGCATTGCTTGGATTTACAGGTAAATATAAGTTTATGAAAGAATTGGTGGCTTATGGTCAGTTTTCGTTAGATGAATTTGAAGCCAAAAATTTCTTCTCCAGTTCAGGTAGCTCCAGGAATAAATATGGTTGGCAATTGGGTTTAAGGGGAGCCGATGTTTTTAAGGTTGAAGGACTAAACTACTTGCTCGAGTATAATACAGCTAAACCCTATACTTTTTCTTCAAGAACACGTATTGGTAACTATGCCAACTATAATGAGCCACTAGCACATCCGCTGGGTGCAAACTTTAGAGAGCTTGTTGGTTTGTTAAATTATTCTTATAAACGTTTTGATTTTAGTGGCGAACTGATGTATGCCAAATATGGCCTGGATATCGCCGGACAGAACTATGGTAAGAATATTTTCGAGCCTTATACTGATGCGGTACAGCCTACCGGAAATTATACCACACAAGGGATCCGCACTGATCTTTTTTATGCAGAAGGAAAAGTAGCTTATGTAGTTAACCCAAAATACAACCTGCGCTTAGAACTAGGTGGTGTATTGAGGAAAGAAAGTAATAGCCTAGGTAAAAATACTACCGGATTAATTACTTTCGGTCTACGTAGTTCGTTCAGGAATTTGTATTCTGATTTTTAGTAAACTACATGATATAAAAAAAGCCTCAGTTATTTGTTAACTGAGGCTTTTTGTTAATTTACATGTCGTCCTTACGATAGGAAGGATCTTTCTTTATTATTGAGATTCTTCGCTGCGCTCAGAATGACAAAATATAATGGGGCTACTACCCTGCCATACTATCAGTCGTCCTTTTTACAGCCACTTTTCTAACCGCTTCCATAATCGCATTTTTATCATAACCACATTCGGCCCAAAGTTCGGCCTGCTCGCCGTGTTCGATAAACTGATCTGGAATACCTAAACGGATTACATTGGCGCTATAACCATGATCGGCCATAAATTCCAATACTGCCGAACCTACACCGCCGGGTAATGAGCCATCTTCTACTGTGATTACATGTTTGTATTTAGCAAAAACCTCATGTAATAAAGCTTCATCTAGAGGTTTTACAAAACGTAAATCATAATGCGCCGGATAAAAACCTTCGCTGTTTAATTCTGCACGTGCTTCAACGGCAAAGTTGCCGACATGACCTATGGTTAACAGGGCTACATCTTCACCATCGCAGATTTTACGGCCTTTGCCAATTTCTAATGCCTTAAATGGTCGTTTCCAATCAGGCATTACACCATTACCACGAGGATAACGGATCACAAATGGACCTATGTTCTCTTGCTGAGCGGTAAACATGAGGTTACGCAATTCCTCTTCATTCATCGGGGAGGAAACTACTAAATTCGGGATACAGCGCATGTAGGCAATATCGTAAGCACCGTGGTGTGTTGCACCGTCGGCACCAGCCAAGCCGGCCCTGTCCAGACAGAAAACCACGTTTAGTTTTTGAATGGCTACATCATGAATGACCTGGTCGTACGCCCTTTGCATAAAACTTGAATAGATGTTGCAAAACGGAATCAATCCTTGCGTGGCCAGGCCTGCGGAGAAAGTTACGGCATGTTGTTCGGCGATACCCACATCGAATGCACGTTTTGGCATGGCTTTCATCATGATGTTTAATGATGAGCCTGATGGCATTGCCGGGGTAATACCTACAATTTTATCATTCGCCTCCGCCAGTTCCACCATGGTATGTCCGAAAACATCCTGGTATTTTGGTGGCTGTGGTTTGTCTGGAATGCTTTTTTTGATTTCGCCGGTAATCTTATCAAAAAGACCCGGCGCATGCCATTTGGTTTGATCCTTTTCTGCCAATGCAAAGCCTTTACCTTTTACGGTAATGCAATGTAAAAGTTTAGGACCAGGAATAGCCGATAAATCTTTTATGGTTTGCGCCAAACGTTTTACATCGTGCCCGTCAACCGGACCGAAGTATCTAAAGTTTAGGGCTTCGAATAAATTACTTTGTTTGAGTAAGGTGCCTTTAATGCTTTTCTCAATTTTCTTAACGTACTTATGCGCGTTTGGGCCTAGTTTAGATAATCCTGCCAGCACATGAGAGATATCATCACGGAAACGGTTGTACGATTTTGAAATGGTGATGCTGGTCAGATATTCTTTCAATGCACCCACATTCGGATCGATAGACATACAGTTATCATTTAAGATGACCAGCACATTGCTATTTTCGATCCCCGCATGGTTTAGTCCCTCAAAAGCTAAACCTGCGGTCATGGCACCATCGCCAATAACGGCAACATGCTGCCGGTCGGTTTCGCCTTTTAATTGTGAAGCCACCGCCATCCCTAAAGCAGCCGAAATGGAAGTAGAAGAGTGGCCAACACCAAAAGTATCGTATTCGCTTTCAGAAATCTTCGGGAAACCGCTAATGCCGCCGTATACCCGGTTGGTATGGAATAAATCCCTGCGGCCGGTTAATATTTTATGCCCATAGGCCTGGTGGCCTACATCCCAAACCAACTTATCGTAAGGGGCGTTTAAGGCATAGTGTAAGGCAACTGTTAATTCAACAACACCTAAACTGGCGCCAAAATGGCCGCCGTTTACACTCACAACATCAATAATATACTGTCGTAATTCCTGGCTTATTTGTTCTAAGTCAGATTCGCTATATTGCTTTAAATCAGCAGGATAGTTGATTTTAGATAATAGGGGGCCAGCTTTTACTTGCATTCGAAATTTATGGTAAAAAACAAGATACAAAGTAAGGCAAATTTGTTTTAATATAGAAGAGAAAAATGGTGCTTTATTGCAGGGGGGTAAGCGGCTGGCGGTTAGCGCTGAGCGTTGGCCGTTTGGCGAAGAGTGGCTGAGGATAACGTTTTAAGTGAGCGGACCTGAAAATTTTCATTATGTTTGTCTCTTCACATGCAGGCAGAGAATTTTGAAATAAAACTTCCGGTATTCGAAGGTCCCTTCGATTTATTGCTGTTTTTTATTGAACGCGATGAACTGAATATCCAGGATGTAGAGATCTCGAAAATCACCAACGATTTTTTAGCCTATATCCATCAGCTCCTGGCGTTGAATGTAGAAGTGGCCAGCGAATTTATTTTGGTGGCGGCAACTTTAATGCGCATTAAATCGAAAATGCTTTTGCCCAGGATGGAGATTGACGAAGCCGGAAATGAAATTAACTCAGAGCAAGACCTGATTGCGAGACTGATTGCCTACAAACAATTTAAATCTGCAGCCGAAGAAATGAAAGTTTTGGAAGAGGAACGGCTGAAACAGGATCAGCGGGGTAATATTGCATATGATCTCACTTTGGCAGCCGCGTCTTCTACGCACCAGGATGAACTCCTGTCACTGGATCTGTACAAACTTTTAACCATTTATCACCGGACGATGCAGAAATACGAACTGCGGAGCGAGGAGGTTAAACATACTGTGGTTCAATACCCCTATACCATTGAGCAGCAGAAACATTTTATTGCCAATCTGCTCGATATCAATAAACAGATCGATTTTGCATTAGTGCTAAAAAATTCGGAGAATAAAGTGCATTTCGTTTATAATTTCCTGGCTATTCTGGAGATGCTGCAGCAACAAATCGTAGAGATAAGCATTGGAAGCGGCTTTAACAACTTTAATGTGAAAGCATTATCCTAATACGGCCTAAATTAAATTTGAATTTCTTACTTTTGCCAAAAAAATACAAACCTCATATAATGATGACACGCGACAACCAAATTTTTGAACTTATTGATAAGGAGTTAAACCGCCAAGAGCATGGTTTAGAGCTTATTGCATCAGAAAACTTTGTAAGCAAGCAGGTAATGGAAGCTGCCGGATCGGTACTGACCAATAAGTATGCTGAAGGTTTGCCAGGAAAACGTTACTATGGTGGTTGCCAGGTGGTAGATGTGGTAGAGCAAATTGCGATCGATAGGGCAAAAGAATTGTTTGGTGCAGCGTGGGTAAACGTTCAGCCGCACTCTGGTGCACAAGCTAACGCAGCTGTAATGCTGGCTGTTTTGCAACCAGGAGATAAAATATTGGGATTTGATCTGTCTCATGGAGGTCACTTAACACACGGTTCGCCTGTTAACTTTTCGGGTAAATTATACCAGCCCCTATTTTATGGAGTTGAAAAAGAAACTGGATTAATTGACTATAAAAAATTAGAAGAGGTAGCTTTAGCTGAAAAACCTAAACTGATCATCTGTGGTGCATCTGCTTATTCACGCGAATGGGATTATGCATTTATCCGTTCGGTAGCAGATAAAATTGGTGCTTTGGTTTTGGCTGATATTTCTCACCCGGCAGGATTAATCGCAAAAGGATTGCTGGCCAACCCACTTCCACACTGTCATATTGTAACGACTACTACCCACAAAACCTTACGAGGTCCGCGTGGTGGTATGATTATGATGGGACAGGATTTCGAAAACCCATGGGGATTAAAAACCCCTAAAGGCGAGATCCGTTTGATGAGTAATTTACTGGATATGGCGGTTTTCCCGGGTACACAAGGCGGGCCTTTAGAGCATATTATTGCGGCTAAAGCAATTGCTTTTGGCGAAGCCTTAAGCGAGGAGTACGGAACCTATATTAAACAAGTTGCTGCCAATGCACAGGCAATGGCTAAAGCATTTGTGGCTAAAGGTTACGGCATTATTTCTGGCGGTACCGATAACCATTTAATGCTGATCGATCTTCGTAATAAAAACATCACGGGTAAAGTAGCTGAAAATGCTTTAGAGAAAGCCGAAATTACGGTGAATAAAAACATGGTGCCTTTCGATGATAAATCGCCTTTTGTAACTTCTGGTATCCGTGTAGGTACTGCAGCCATTACCACCCGTGGTTTAAAAGAAGCCGAGATGGAACAGATTGTTGAATTAATTGATCGGGTTTTGACCAATCCTGAAGATGAAACCAATTTAAATACGGTAAAAGTTGAAGTGATTAAATTGGTGAGTGCATTCCCACTTTATAAATAAGTTTACCTAATTCGATTTAGTAATGATACACCGAAAGCAGTTACATTAATTTGTAGCTGCTTTTTTCATTTAATCAAAGTTCTTTATGCGCTAATGCTGTAAAACAAACGTTTGTTTTCTATATTTATCCCAAATTAATTAGACATCAATTATGTGTGGAATAGTAGGCTACATTGGCTATAGAGAAGCCTGGCCAATTGTACTTAAAGGCCTGAAAAGACTGGAATACCGTGGCTATGATAGTGCCGGTATTGCATTAATAAATGAAAGTGGAGAGCATATTTATAAAAAGGCCGGTAAAGTAGCGGTTTTAGAAGAATTTGCTGCAGATCAGGATAAGTCTGGTACTGTTGGTATGGGCCATACCCGTTGGGCTACCCATGGTGTCCCTTCTGACCGTAACTCTCACCCACACACTTCCAATAATGGGAAACTTTCTATTATCCATAACGGTATCATTGAAAATTATGCTACACTTAAGGAAGAGCTGATTCACCGCGGTCATGAATTTAAAAGTGACACCGATACAGAGGTTTTGATTCACCTGATTGAGGAAATTCAGAAAATTGAACAAATTGATCTTTTAGAAGCCGTCCGCTTGGCTTTAATGGAGGTAATCGGCGCTTATGCCATCGTCATTATGGATAAAGATCATCCGGATCGTTTAATTGCCGCCAGAAAAGGCAGTCCGATGGTAATTGGAGTAGGTACTGGCGAATATTTTATCGCGTCTGATGCGACGCCCATTATTGAGTATACTAAAAATGTAATCTACCTAAACGATAATGAAATTGCACTGATTACCAGAAATGACCTTTTAATTAAGCGGCTGGATAATGTGGTACAGACACCATTGATTCAGGAGTTGCAGTTAAAGTTAGAGATGCTGGAAAAAGGTGGTTTCGATCACTTTATGCTGAAGGAGATTTATGAGCAGCCACGTTCCATAAAAGATTGTATGCGTGGGCGTATTTATCCTGAAGAAGGGAAAGTTCAGCTGGGCGGGATCAAAGAATTTGCAGAGAAATTAAAAAATATAGACCGGATCATTATTGTGGCCTGCGGAACATCATGGCATGCCGGTTTAGTTGGCGAATACCTGATTGAAGAATATGCGCGTATCCCTGTTGAGGTGGAATACGCTTCGGAATTCAGGTATAGAAACCCGATCATTACTGAAAAAGATGTGGTCATTGCCATTTCGCAATCCGGCGAAACCGCCGATACCATGGCGGCCATTGAAATGGCAAAAGAACGTGGGGCAACTATTTTTGGGATTTGCAATGTTGCCGGTGCTTCCATCCCCCGTTTAACTCATGCCGGTGTTTATACACACGCCGGACCGGAAATTGGCGTAGCCTCTACAAAAGCATTTACCGCACAGGTAACGGTTTTAACTTTGATGGCTTTTTATATGGCACAACAAAAAGGGACCATTACCACTTCAAAATTAATTGAGCTTCTAACCGAGTTGGATCATATTCCCGAAAAGATCCAGGTAGCACTGGAGTCGAACGAGCTGATTAAAGAAGTAGCAGGAAAGATTAAAGATGCGACCAACTGTTTGTTCCTGGGTAGAGGTAGTGGTTTCCCGGTAGCACTGGAAGGTGCTTTAAAATTGAAGGAAATTTCTTACATCCATGCTGAAGGATATCCTGCGGCAGAAATGAAACATGGCCCGATCGCTTTAATTGATGAAGAGATGCCGGTAGTTTTTATTGCCACGCAAAATTCATCATACGAAAAAGTGATCAGCAATATCCAGGAAGTAAAAGCCAGAAAAGGGAAAGTAATTGCCATTGTAACCCAGGGAGATACCGAAGTGAAAAAAATGGCAGATTACTGTATCGAAATTCCTGATGCCAATGAAGCCTTTTTACCGCTAATCGCAACCATTCCGCTTCAGTTATTATCGTATCATATTGCGGTAATGCGTGGCTGTAATGTAGATCAACCCAGAAACCTGGCTAAATCGGTAACCGTCGAATAATTTAACAACAACACAAATAGATAAAGCAGTTGCATTAATTTGCAGCTGCTTTTTTGGTTTGTGCTAATGAGGTGCGGTGATGAGTTTATTAGTTATAAATGTTTGATATCAATTCATCATTAGGAAAGCAAAAGCAGAATACTAATGATGGTTTCTTCTCTATCCGTTATAATCCTGATTTTCAATCCTAAGATGTGGACGTATCTTTCTCTGACTGGATTTTTTAACTCCTTTGTCAAAGGCGATCGTCATGCTGAATTTATTTCAGCATCTTTTATGCTATTAAAAACCTTCTGGCCTCGAAAAAACTACCATTTACGCCCAATGTTAACTTTTTTTCCGCTCTTTGCCGCGGGGCATGGTACTTTGGAGCGCCAAAGTACCCAAAACGCTTCGTCAATCCAACAATGTGGCTCCTCAGCACCCGCGTTCATCAAAAAAACAGTGGTACTTCGTTTTGTGTTCAATTTTCGTACAAGTGTAGAGACAGCTTTAATGAACACAAAAGCACTGCGTTTTAGGTTTGGTAATGCTATTTGTTCTCTTGTGTACCTGTTTTTTTGATTCTCCCGCCACTAGGGATTGACGGGCGTTCTTCGGTAAAACTGGTGAATTGTTAAAGCAACCTAGCAAAACGCCTAGACTATTCTTAAATATTTGTGTCCACACGGTATAATTTTCAATCGGGACTGCGACTTTATTGAGTTTAAATGGCCAGTATAGGATTGCCACTACCGGTTGGGGGGGAATAAATTGCCTTAAAAGTAAAGGGCCGATATTCTTTAGAAGAAATATCGACCCTTACCATCTAAATTAACGCTCTCATACATATAAACGAGATTTCTCAGCGTTTTGTTTTCGGAAAATGAAAAAAAGTGATTATTTTTCGTAACTCCCTAAGGTTGAGGGAGAAATTCTTTCAATGCCTTTGATGTCTTGATAAAGGTAACCGGTAAAATAAGGATTGTTACTTAAATCAGCGCCTTTCTTTCTAGCTGGACTATTTGCCGAAACCTCAAAATTTTCCATCTCTTTATTAATAAAAGACGGATCAATATTCAAAATATTGGCGTTATTGTTATAACCCATGTTGGTAGATCGGATTAAATTGCTCCATAAATTAAGCTGAACTGTTGCGGTGATTTTCTTTTGAATGTCCAGCTCATTGGTTAAACTGCCCCAAATAATGTTGTTTGCTAAATCCAGCCGGAGCTTATTATAAGCATTGGCCGACAAGTAATCTGAAAAGCTGAGTGAAGCCGTTTTACGGGGAAAATTTAAGTTATAACCGGCAAAGGTATTCTGTTTCAGGTTGTAGTTCCCGCCTCCTACCGCATATATGAGGTAATTCCCACAGTTGTACATCACATTGTTAAAGGCAAACAGTTCTGAATGGTAGCCCATATAAGCCGCTACCTGCATATTTTTGATGATGCTATTGCTTAAAATTAACTTGGGGTAGTGGTTAACCGATAAAGAATCGGAGGTGATGCCAACAGATGCATTTTTGATGACCGCATTTTTGATCAGTCCATATCCGGTGCTTTTTAAGAAAATTCCTTTCCACTGACCGGGCTCCTCACTATACATTTTTTCCAGCCTATCGCTGCAAAACAGTACAGGTTCAGTAAGGCTGCCATTAACCGTTATGTTTCCTTCGATGTTTAAACCGGCATCTTTGTGAAAATAAATTTTGGTTCCAGGCTGGATGGTTAATGATGCTCCGCTCTTAACGGTTAATGATCCGTTAATAATATAAGGTAAAGTTTTTGTCCAGAGGGTATTGGTCGTAATTGTTGATGGGTTAACGAATATCGCATTTTGACCATAAGCCAAAAGCTGAATGACCTGTTTATTCCCATTTGTATTTAACAGGATAGAATCCTGAACCAGAAAGGGCAGGTTGGCCGCGTTTGGGTTAATCGAAACTTTAACAAAAAGGTTGATAGAATCCTGGCCGTTTATGATGAGGTCATTTTTATTCGGCGTTTGCTCCCCATTGATATTCATGCTAAAAGCCGAAGCACTGCCGCCTGATAAACTGATTGCTGAAATTTTAACTGCATCATGGTTTGGGTTAACAATCTTTATCTTTTTAGTTGTTGAACCCAGGGAAGTAAAAATGGTATCGAATAATACCTCGTTATTGGAGATGTTCAGTTTAGCGTTTGGGTCTGTGGTTATATGTTCCCCTTTCCGGCAAGCTGAGGCCACGAATAAGATTAAAACTACCACACCAATATTTAAACGCATAAATCAAACTTAGAGAAATGTTTAACTACTTACAATAGTCATTAACCGTAATCATCATTATTCTGCAAAGGCAAGCGCTGCAATGCTCACTTTTGCTGCCCCAATAGCTAAGAGTGTATGGGCACAGGCTTCAAGCGTTGCCCCGGTGGTAATTACATCGTCAACCAGTAAAATATGTTTGCCAATGATATCCTCAGAAGTATTTACCTGGAAAACATCCTTCATATTTTCATAACGGTTATACCGGCTTTTTTTAGTTTGGCTCTCCGTTGAAGTTTTACGGATCAGGTGATCTTCGCTGACATCGATGCCCATCTGTGCTGCAATTCCTGTTGCAATAAAGCTACTCTGGTTATATCCCCTCATTTTATATTTTTTGCGATGTAAAGGAACCGGGATCACGAGATGGATATCCTGGTAAAGTGTTGCCGTTTTTAGCCGTTCTCCCAGCATATTGCCTAATAGTACCCCAACATCGGTTCTGCCATTATATTTTAAGTTGTGAATTAAGTTTTGAACCTTCGCTCCTTTCCTAAAATATAACATGGCCATTGCAGCATTCAGGGGTAAGCGACCCCACAATTGTTTGGCAACCCTATTGTCTGCATATTGATGATAGTCGGTAAAAGGCAGATCATATAAGCATTTTAAGCAAATTAACTGTTC
>JGI24806J26614_1000495_pt1 | contig 12232 bp, 10 predicted proteins | sample Kansoi200umMDA_FD_26614 | JGI IMG/M metagenome (IMG submission 26614)
AATAGCGCTTGTCCAGCGGCCACTCCAGGTTTCAAAAGTATGTGATACTATTTGTAATATAGATTGGTCTTTTAATTTGGAAATAAAAAAGAGGTCATCGGAAGCAGGGCGATCATAAAAACTTAAAACAAGATAAAGTCCAAAGAATAGAATTGCAGAAAGCAAGATCAGTTTGTGGCTTATGGAATCAATTGTTTTCAATGCTATTTTATATAGATAACCTTTTCCGAGCTTTTGGTCATTATGCCGATGGGCTCAGCGAAATCTGAAAATCCTTCTTCCTTTAATAAATTTTCAAATTCTGTTTTTGAATTCGCATCAACAGTAATGAGTAATCCTCCGTTTGTCTGAGGATCACATAGGGTTAGAAGCGAATCTCCGGTTATACCGGAAACTTTTGGATCATATCCGCTCCAGTTCCTAAAACTATTATCAGGGACACACATTTGGGATGTGTAAAAATTCAGATCACTGATCACTGGAATTTTAGAATAATTTATTTCTGATGATAAATTTGCGCCTTCTGCCATTTCGATCAGATGTCCTAACAAACCAAATCCGGTTACATCTGTCATCGCCGTGACATAATTTAATTTTCCTAACTTTTCTCCCAGGGTATTCAACTGCATCATCTGACAGGCAGCAATTCCTTTATGTTCTTCTTTAAGCAAGCCTTTCTTTTCCGCAGTTGTTAAGATCCCCACACCGATTTTTTTTGTCAGATAAAGCAGATCTCCTTCCTTGGCTGTATTGTTTTGTTTTAAATTTTTCAGATCAATGATGCCGGTAACAGCTAATCCGAAAATTGGTTCCGGACTGTCAATACTGTGTCCGCCTGCTAATGGAATTCCAGCTTCCGCACATATTATTCTTGCACCTTCAATAACTTTTTGCGCTAATTCAACGGATAATTTATTTATCGGCCAACCTAAAATAGCAACTGCCATCAATGGTTTTCCACCCATTGCATATACATCCGAGATCGCATTCGCCGAGGCGATCTTTCCAAAATCAAAAGCATCATCGACGATCGGTGTAAAAAAATCGGTCGTACTGATCAAGGCCTGACCATTTCCTATATCAAAAACGGCTGCATCATCTTTGCTGCTGTTTCCTACTATAAGTTTATCATTTTGTGGAGCAATAAAGGATGATTTAAGGATCTCTTCTAAAACATGGGGAGCTATTTTACATCCGCATCCTGCGCCGTGTGAATATTGAGTTAGTTTTATAGTTTGATCGGTCATAGTTACATTAATTGATATTTTGTCATTTAAAATTTCACGCAGATGTACGCGGATAAAAAGCGCAGAGTTTCGCTGAGAAATAAAACCCTTTTCTGCGAAGGTCTGCGAAAAAATCTGCGAGACTCTGCGAGAGAAATTTAATTTGTTTTGATCGTTTTAGCTATTAACTCTACATCTAATTTCTCAAATTCAAAATGTATCACCTTTTCTTTTTCCCTTTGTTCTTCGCCGAAATGGTAGGTCTTGTCATAATAAACCAAACAAATTTCGAATGCGGTTTTATGATCCTTTTGCATGATCGCTTCTATAGCTGCTTTCACATGTTGTCCGCCTAATCTTTTTCCGATACGAGTGATCGCATCGCATAATTCTTCTTCAGAAAACTGTCCGTATTCTTTTACTAAATAATTCAATCTTTCTTCTTTCGGCAGATCAATAGAGATCACCTTCGCATTTTTCATTTGATCCCAGAGTCCAAGTGGCAAAATGTTTTTACCAATTTTTCTGCTTTCATTTTCCACCCAGCATTTTTTTTCAGGATCGATCTTAGATAAATAATGCGCTAATTCATTTTCAAATTGTTCCTGTGAACTTTGTTCTTCTTCTCCCAAAGAACCAAAAGAGGATCCTTTGTGATGGGCTAGTTTCTCCAGATCGATTATCTGTTCACCCTGTTTCTGGAGCTCAGTTAAAATAATTGTTTTACCTGAACCGGTTTTGCCGCCAAGGATCACAAAATTATTTTTCACCGAAAAATTTTCAAGGGTATTTCTTCTGTAACTTTTATACCCTCCTTTGAGTGTGATGCATTTAAAGCCATAAGTTTCCAGGAACCAGGCCATGCTTGAGCTGCGCATTCCGCCCCTCCAGCAATGAACAAGGAATGTGCCTGACTTGTTTATTTTGATAGCAGCCTCAACATATTCTTTAAGTTTTGGTCCGACAATTTCCAAACCTTTTAAAACAGCAACCTGTTTGCCTTCTTGTTTATAAAGAGTTCCAACAATAACACGTTCTTCATTTGTAAATAAAGGAAGATTGATCGCGCCAATAATATGACCTTGTTTAAATTCGGCAGGAGTTCTTACATCCAAAACAGGATGTGTTTCAGAAAGTGTTAAAAATTCATTTATGTTTATAGAAGTTGGCAAAATTATTTTACCTCCTGCATCAGTTTACGGATCAATGGTGAAATAGCGATCATCACAATTCCTGCTATTAATGCATAGATGGCTAACTGTTTATATCCATCTGCATAAATAACCAATTTTTCAAGATTGGTAGAAGTTTCTGAAGCATCCGCAATATTTGCTCCAAGCAGGCCTGCAAAGTACTGCCCGTATGCACTTGCAAGGAACCACATTCCCATCATGACAGCCTGTGTTTTTTGAGGAGATAATTTTGTCATAACGGACATGCCGATCGGTGACAAACATAATTCACCAAAAGTAATGATGAACCAACCGAACGTAAATATATTCAGAGATGTCCGGCCCGTATCATCAGCAAAAAATTTAGTGTAATAAAAAATATAAAAACCGACAGCAAGGAAAAGGAATCCTAATCCAAATTTTACAACAGTGTTCGGTTCAATATTTCTCTTATGCATCCAAAGCCATACCATCCCTATCAATGCTGCAAAGGCGATCACAAAAAAGGAGTTGGCTGAATTGTTCACTCCGTTCGGATCTAAAGTAAGTCCCAACACTTTTGAGTCAAGATTATTCGCTGCAAATAAACTTAATGATCCTCCGCTCTGCTCAAAAAATGCCCAGAAGAAAATCGAGAAAATTATAAATACCAAAGCCGCGATCAGTTTTTTATTTTCCGAAAAAGAAAAACTGCGCATTTCATAGAGCAGATATAAAACTGCAACCGGACCAATAATGAACATGAAGATGTCGGTATATTCAGTTTTCGATACCATTATCATTATTATCGGAATGATGGCAAGTGAACCAATATAAACAGCATATTCGTACCATTTTTTATTTTTTCCTGCTTCTTCTTTTATTGGTGACAGACCAATTGGTCCGAGGGATCTTCTTGTAAAAATAAAAGTGATCAGACTTATACTCATAACGATGGCCGTAAGTCCGAAAGCTAAATTCCATGAATATTCTTTACCGATGATGATACATGCATAACCGCCAAGCAATGCGCCTAAATTAATTCCGGCATAAAATAATGAGAAACCCGCATCTGTTCTGGCATCACCATTTTTATAAAGAGATCCAACCATTGTGGAGATATTCGGTTTGAAGAATCCTGTCCCGATAATATTGAATCCAATTCCCAGAAAGAAAAGATCATGCGGATCAAATGCCAGGATGCAACTGCCAACGATCATTAAGAGGCCGCCCCAAAAAAGGGACTTGCGTAAGCCAAGGATCTTATCTGCAAACAATCCGCCGATAAAAGTAAATGCATAAACAAAAGCCTGAGTAGCGCCATACTGGAGATTCGCTTCTCCTCCTTTCATCGCAAGTTCATTCACCATGAAAAATACAAGCATCCCTCGCATTCCATAAAATGCAAATCGTTCCCACATTTCAGAGAAAAACAAATACCATAATTGTTTAGGATATTTACCTTTAAAATCCTGAATTTGTTCTAACGTTTGTGTGTTTTCCATGATGGATTATTTTTATGAAGATAATAATTTATTTTGATTCCACTTTCACCATCGCAGCTATTGTGATCGCCCTCTCTTTTACTTTATTTACATCACTTCCTACGACATCATAAGTTAAGGCTACTGCCATTCGTCTGTACGGACGGGTTATTGGTTTTCCGAAAATTCTCAGGTCTGCTTTTGTATTGTTCATCGCTTTTTCTATTCCGGTAAATGTTGGATCTTTTCCTTCTTTATCAGCTAAAATGACAGCGCTTGCTCCAACTCTTTCGAGCACGATCTCGGGGATCGGGAAACCCATTACTGCTCTTGCATGCAATTCAAATTCAGATAGATTTTGTGTGCCCGCTAATGTAACCATGCCGGTATCGTGCGGACGAGGCGATAATTCTGAAAAGTAAACTCCATCATCCGCAAGGAAAAATTCAACTCCCCAGATCCCGGAACCCGTTAAGGCCTTTGTAACTTTTTCTGCCATCATTTGAGCTTCTTTCAGATGAGCAGCATTTATTTCTGCCGGCTGCCAGCTTTCCTGGTAATCACCACGTTCCTGGCGGTGTCCGATTGGAGGACAAAATAATGTATTCCCGTTTTTCTGCGTAACTGTAAGTAATGTGATCTCTGAATTGAATTTAACAAACGCTTCGGCGATGACTTCGGTCTGATCTCCGCGCTTTCCTGATTGCGCATAATCCCAGGCTTTCTGGATATCACTTTCAATTCGGATCACACTTTGTCCCTTACCGGATGAACTCATTAGGGGTTTAACAACACAAGGCATTCCAACAGTTTTAACTGCTTCAGCTAATTCCTCAAAACTATTAGCATATCTGTAATTTGCTGTTTTTAATCCAAGTTCCTTTGCGGCCAGATCACGTATAGCTTTCCTGTTCATCGTAAAATTCGCAGCTTTTGCACTTGGCACAACCTGAATTCCGCTTTTTTCATAATCATAAAAACGCTCTGTGCGGATGGCTTCAATTTCGGGAACTATAATATCCGGTTTGTGTTTAGCAACGATTCGGTCGAGTTCTGTTCCGTCCAGCATATTGATCACTTCGCGTTCATCAGCCACTTGCTGTGCGGGTGCATCATTATAGGAGTCAACAGCGACAACATGCTGTCCTAATCTTTTCAAGGCAATTACAAATTCTTTTCCCAGTTCTCCTGAGCCCAATAACATTATTTTTTTCATCTCTTATTCCTTTAAAATTACCCCAAATTAAGGTAAATTTTCTATACTTTTGTTTGAAAGAATCAACAATTATTCTTTAGTCTAACATCTCAAATCTAATATCTAACATCTAATATATGTACGGAAAATTCAAAGATCATCTGCAAACCGAATTAAAAAATATTGAAGATTCAGGTTTATTTAAGAAAGAACGTATCATCACCTCAGAACAAGGTGCGGTAGTAAAAGTGAACGGAAAAGATGTGATCATTTTTTGTGCGAATAATTATCTAGGATTATCATCTCATCCCAAAGTGATCGAAGCGGCGCATAAAACATTGGATAAACATGGCTACGGAATGAGTAGTGTTCGTTTTATTTGCGGTACTCAGGATATTCACAAAGAACTGGAAGAGAAGATCGCGAAATTTCTCGGACAAGAAGACACTATTTTATATGCTGCTTGTTTCGATGCGAATGGTGGTGTTTTCGAACCATTGTTAGGGGAAGAGGACGCGATAATTTCTGATGAATTAAATCATGCTTCAATAATAGATGGAGTTCGTTTATGTAAAGCACAACGTTTTCGTTATAAAAATTCCGACATGGCCGATCTGGAAGAGCAATTGAAAGCTGCTCAGAAAAATCGTTACCGCATGATCGTTACCGATGGTGTTTTTTCAATGGATGGATATGTTGCTCCTTTGGATAAGATATGCGATCTGGCAGATAAATATAATGCCATGGTGATGGTGGATGAAAGTCATGCTACCGGGTTTATCGGTAAAACCGGAAGAGGAACTGTCGAGCTTAAAAATGTAATGCATCGTGTGGATATAATTACCGGAACACTAGGCAAAGCTTTAGGCGGTGCGATGGGCGGATTTACAACAGGTAAAAAGGAGATCATAGAAATTCTTCGTCAACGTTCCCGTCCTTATTTATTCAGTAATTCTTTAGCGCCACCAATTGTCGGAGCTTCTATTGCCGTGATCGATATGTTAAGCGAAGCAACTACTTTGCGTGATAAATTAGAATGGAATGTAAAATATTTTAAAGAAGGAATAAAGAAAGTTGGTTTGGAAATTAAGAACGGAGAATCAGCTATCGTTCCCGTGATGTTATACGATGCAAAATTAGCGCAAACGTTCGCAGCAAAATTATTGGATGAAGGAATTTATGTTGTTGGTTTCTTCTATCCTGTTGTTCCCAAAGAACAAGCCCGTATCCGAGTTCAACTTTCTGCCGCTCATGAAAAAGAACATATTGATAAAGCGTTAGCGGCTTTTGCGAAAATCGGAAAAGAATTAGGTGTAATAAAATAAAACTGCAATTTATTTCGACTCATCAAATTTCAACTCGTCATTGCTTTTTTTGCCTGACTTTCCAAAGCGATATGTAAATCCAAGATAGATGATCTGCGATTTACGTTTGCCAGCGGTTTTTTGATACAAAACGGGAGTGTTGATCTCACTTTCCCATTTCAAAGTATTAAATACATCAGAAACAGTTAATAGAAGTGATGCTCTTTCTTTGAAAAGATTTTGACGCATTCCAATATTTATCGAATAGCCGGGAAGATTTTTTCCCTGAGGTGTGAGTTCAGACGAGCGGTAATTTGCATTTACTTGCAAGGCAGTTGAATTTGTGATATTGATATTTGTTCCCAATTTCATAAATCCGGAAATAGCCGTCTTTGAAGAAGAATAGCCTAAATTAGATGCATCAATTTCTGCATAAAATAAATTTCCGCTAAAATTTATTGTCATACGTTTTTTTATTTTCCATGAAAATATCATTTCCAATCCAGCCCATTGCGAACTCGATAAATTTTCAATGGTCGTTAATAAAACCGTATCATTTATATATTTACTCACTTCGGTAAAATCATCAAATTCATAACGATAATATAAACTCGGTACAAATGTGAAGGTATCATTCTTGAATTGATATCCCAATTCTACTGAATGGACCTGTTCAGGTTTTATCAATGGATTGCCTGAAAATATATTTCTGGGATCATCATATTCCGGAAACGGATTTAACTCATCTCCTTCCGGGCGTTCGATTCGTTTACTGTAACTCAATTGAAATTCGGAATGATCTCCTGTTTCATAAGATAAATGAATGGTTGGATAAACTTTAAAATAATTTTGTATCACAGTAGAATCAAGTGCAACCAGATTGGAACTGATACTTGCATTTTCTCCCCGTAATCCCAACTCAAATCCAAAATCTTCAATGGATTGAGCGTAAGTTAAGTATCCCGCATGAACAATCTGTCCGAATTTAAATCTGTTACTTTTGCCTATATCTTTGATCCAGGTATTTGATGATGCGTCAAAGTATTCACCATAGAAATCAAAATCCTGGTTGATCCATTCCGCTACGTAACCCAATTCCAATTCAATATCTTCGGTCAATGGATTCACATACTCAACCGTGGCTTCGCCGGCATTTTCATTTTGACGGATGAATGTATTGTTGAGAAGGTTTGTTTGTGAAGGAGTCCGGAATACAGTCGTAAATAGATTGTTTTCATCTTCATGATGATCGGATAAATTGAATTCGAAATTCAAGGCGTGGTCTTCCTTTTTAAATTTATGCTCAAAATATGCAGAGATTTCTTTATCCCATTCATGTTCCTGATCATTTCGGTTCCTGGTAAAATCGTTCGTGATCTGTTCTATACTATCTGTTATAGTTGTTGTTGCATCTTGATTCATTTTAAATTCAGTAAAAAAGTAATCTCCGGAAATACCAAATGTATTTTTATCATTGAGAGAATAATCCATTCCCAAGCTTGCTGTATGAGATTGCGGTCGTGCAAATGCGAGACTTGTCTGGTCGTATTTGCTGATCAGATTTTCAGACGAATCACGCACTAAGCGGGAATCCGTATTACTTCTTCGGCGATTGTCAAGTCTGTAACCATAACTGCCAAAGAAATTTATTTTTCCCGGTTTATAATTTAATACAATAGTTGAATTGTAACGATCAATTCGGAACGGCCCTTTTCGGTTATTTTTTCATTGAGTTCATTCCATTCGTAAGTTGCTCCAACTTTATATGTATTGTTTCCGAGAGGTAAAATAAAAACTCCTTTATTTATGACCTTTTCGTTCGGAATAAAATGTTCTGAATTTAATTTGATCGTAATGATCTCTCCTTTTGTAAGTTTAAAATTTAACCATGAAAAATACGGATTATTGATCGCCTGATATCCTTCACAAAAAATAATTTTCTCTGCAGAAATATTTTTATACTCAACTCCCTTTTCCAGAATTTTTAATTCTTCAAATTCAAATTTTTCTTCTAAAAGAATTTCCTTTGAACGGAAATAATTTCTGAATGACATCAGAAAATGTGCAGTGTCTAAATTTCCTGAATCAAGTACTTCAGAAGCTCCGAGAGGGTTATCACAAACATCCTTAAAATTATCCGAGATAACTTTGCTCAAATATTTTCCAACCGGTTCGTCTGTTTTTTTTAACCATAATTCTTTTTCCTGCTCTTCGGAAAAAAAACGGACGATCTGCTTTTTGAAATAAAATTTAGTGTTCAATAAAGATTCCGCTTCTGAATAAAATGTATCCATGAATGGAATAAGTTCATCGGCCAACCAACTTTTTACCAGACGCTTAAATACAACCGGATTATACAATCCTGCGGCAATGCTCGAAGCTTTTGAAAGTTCAGGCGTATCAATAATAATAACCGAATAACCACGTTTTAATAAGGTTTGAGCCAGAATAGTTCCTGCTAAACCCTGACCTGCGATCATATAATTGACTGTTCTCATGGCTTGGAATTAGGTAAAATTAACACTAAATCTTTGATCAAAATTTTTTATCTTGCAGTATATTTAAACCTAAACAGTGCCCACTCCGCCAGCTGGCTGAAGAGAGGTGATCTTATAAAATGGAAGAAACGAAAGAGAAACTAATTATTGGCAGAAGAGAAACCGTGGATTTTCCGGATCTGGGGTTATACGGTGTTACGGCAAAGATCGATACCGGCGCCTATACCACAGCGATACATTGTCATGAGATACGCGAGGAGAACGGCATCCTTTACTTTAAATTATTGGAACCTTCCGATCCGAATTACAGTGATCTTGAACATAAATTTACCGAATACACTCAAAAGGAGATCAAGAATTCTTTCGGTGAGATAGAGAATCGATATATCATTAAAACAACCATCAAAATTGGGCGTAAACGGATTAAATCAGTAATTTCGTTAAGCAACAGAGGAAATATGCGTTATCCTGTTTTGATAGGAAGAAAATTACTGAAGAATCGTTTTATTGTTGACGTTAGTTTATTAAATAATATTTCTCCATTAGTAAAAAAATAGAAAATTAAAATCCAATCCCATTTATAATGAAAATTGCCATACTCTCACGTAATCCAAAACTTTATTCAACGCGCAGATTAGTAGAAGCTGCTGAACAACGCGGACATGAAGTGGTTGTGCTTGATCATTTAAAATGTGTTCTGGTAATTGAAAAAGGCAATCCGCATATTTTTTATGGAGGAAAAGAAGTTACGGGAATTGATGCCGTTATTCCGCGCATCGGAACCTCTGTTACATTTTACGGAGCGGCGGTTGTTCGTCAGTTTGAACAAATGAAAGTATTTTCCTCTGTTGAATCACAAGCACTTGTCCGTTCACGTGATAAGCTTCGTAGTTTGCAATTACTTGCTAAAGCAGGAATTGGAATGCCGAAAACGGCTTTTGCATCCATTCCAAAAAACATTGAAAATGTATTAGAACAAGTTGGTGGTGCTCCTGTTGTCATAAAATTATTAGAAGGCACTCAGGGTATTGGAGTGATTTTAGCTGAAACACATAAATCCGCTAAATCTGTTATTGAATCATTTTTGGCATTAAAGGCAAATATCCTTGTTCAGGAATTTATCAAAGAAGCGGGTGGCGCAGATATACGCGCATTCATTGTAGATGGAAAAATTGTTGGCGCTATGAAACGTCAAGGGTTGCCCGGAGAATTCAGAAGCAATTTACATCGTGGTGGAAGTGCTTCCGTGCTTGAACTTACAAAAGAAGAGAGAGAAACAGCGATCAAATCTGCTAAAAAATTAGGGCTAGCGATCGCAGGTGTTGATATGTTGCAATCGTCCCGTGGACCATTAGTGATGGAAGTAAATTCTTCTCCGGGTCTGGAAGGAATTGAAGGAGCCACAGGAGTTGATATCGCGGCAAAGATCATTGAATATGTTGAAAGGAATGAGTTCAATCATGAACCGTAAAACTCTACGAATTACGAAAAAAGCGAATTAAGCTTACACACGTTTCTCGACTCCGCTCGAAATGACACTGGCACACGTTGTCATTTCGAGCGGAGTCGAGAAAGCGGGAAGCAAAAACAATAAATGGCGTATACAAATAAGATCATAAAAATAAACGGAACAGAGATCAAACCGGGGAAATCAGCCCAGGTGAATCTGAATTTATATCAGTTACCTACAAAGACCGTTATCGAAATTCCTGTTTATGTATTTCGTTCAATCAATCCGGGTCCCACTTTATTAATACTTGCCGGAATGCACGGGGATGAGATCAATGGGATTGAGATCGTTCGTCGTCTTATCACGCGTGATGATGTTAAAAAACCTTTGTGCGGAAGTATCATTGCAATTCCTGTCATCAATATTATTTCCTTTTTATCCGGAAGTCGTGACCTTCCTGATGGAAGAGATCTGAACCGTTGTTTCCCCGGAAGCAGATCTGGGTCACTCGGGAGCCGGATCGCATTTGACCTTATGAATGAGATCATTCCACAAATAGATTTTGGAATTGATTTTCATACAGGAGGTGCCAAAATAAATAACTATCCGCAATTGCGTTGTGTGTTCAATAATAAAACGAATCTGGATCTTGGAAAAAAATTCTCACCAATGCTGATCCTGAATTCTCCTTTCAGGGATAATACATTGCGTAAGGAAGCAGCGAAAAAAGGCAAATCGATCTTAGTATTTGAAGGCGGAGAATCTTCCCGTTTCGATTATTTGTCGATCAACGAAGGAATGAACGGCTGTTTACGTTTGATGAAACATTTAAAGATGATCGCTTTGGATCTACCGAATAATCCTTCGGTGATGTTAAATAAATCAAGCTGGATAAGAGCTAAAACTTCCGGATTATTTCATACTTCAAAAATGAACGGTTCTCATATCAATAAAGGTGAGATCATCGGAATGATCGTAGATCCTTATGGAGAACACATGGAAAAATTAATTGCTTCTCACGACGGATATATTGTTGGAATTAACAATTCACCTGTAGTTAATCAGGGTGATGCTTTGATGCATATCGGAATTGAAGATTAAAATGAAACCAAAAATATTTTCTTTCCTTATTATCCTGCTTTCCTTTGAAACTTTCTCGTCTACATTAACAGGTATTATCATTGAGCAAAATACAAAAGAGCCAATGGAATATGTTAATGTTGCTTTGTACCAGGATAGTTCATTTATTTCAGGTGTAATTAGTGATAAGAACGGAGTTTTTCTTTTTAATGATCTGAAGGAAGGAAATTATTCTTTAGAGATCAGTTTCATCGGATTTGAAACTATCAGAACTCCTATGTTCACAATAGGTTTGAATTCAAATGTTGATCAGGGAAAGATATCCATCAATCCATCAAGTCATACTTTAGGCGGGATCGAAGTATCAGCAGAAAAATCGCTTATGGAAACATCGATCGACAAAAAAGTATATAATGTGGGGAAAGATATCATGAGCAATTCCGGCTCTGCAAGTCAGGTCCTTGAAAATGTGCCTTCAGTTGCAGTCGGACTGGATGGAGCAGTCACATTAAGAGGTTCTGCGAATGTGACCATTCTTATTAACGGTCGGCCTTCCTCCATGATGCGGATAAATGCCGCGTCGGCCTTACAACAAATTCCTGCCAATACGATAGAGCGCATCGAGATCATTACAAATCCATCCGCGAAATATAAACCCGATGGAATGGCAGGGATCATCAATATCGTTTTGAAAAAAGATGCTAAAATGGGTTTGAATGGAACTGTTACCGTTAATGCCGGTTTAGATGATCGTTACAATTCAACTATTGTATTAAATTATAAACCGGGAAAAATAAATTTCTTTGGCAGTTATGGTTACAGACTTGACAATCGCCGAAGAAGT
>JGI24806J26614_1000496_pt1 | contig 12215 bp, 9 predicted proteins | sample Kansoi200umMDA_FD_26614 | JGI IMG/M metagenome (IMG submission 26614)
CAAAATCCTTTTCAAACTCTTCCACGAAGGGACCCCCGGAAAAAGCGGTTTGTTCATATACTTTTTCGAAGGCTTCGAAAACCTCTTTTTTAATTTGCTGGTGTTGTGCTTTAAGGTCAAGACAGGCGATTTTTTTTTGCATGGTTGTTCAGGTACGATTATAAAGGTTTGATAATTTTTGCCGGGACTCCGGCTACCACAGTGTTGGGCGGAACATTTTTTGTTACGACGGAACCTGCTCCAACCAGGGCATTTTCACCGATTGTAATTCCGCATAAAATAGTTGCGTTGGAGCCTATGGAAGCCCCTTTTTTAACGATCGTTTCAATAACCTTCCAGTCGGCTTCTGTCTGCTGGGTTCCGTCGGCATTGGTTGCTCTTGGGAAAAGGTCGTTCGTAAACATGACCCCATGACCTATGAAAACATTGTCTTCAATATGCACTCCTTCACAAATAAAACTGTGGCTCGAAATTTTACAATTTTTTCCAATGAATACACCTTTTTGAATTTCAACAAATGCACCGATTTTTGAATTATCGTCTATACTGCAGCCATAGGCATTGACAAAATTGAAAATGCGGGTGTTCCTGCCCAGCTTTACATTGTTAAGACTTTGTTTATCGTTATTAATCGTGATCAGTTCCATGCAGTTATTTTATTTTGATCTCTTTGCCGGCGTTTTTAATAGATTTCTGGGAAGCTTCCAGGATTCTTACAACACTTCTTCCCAGCAAGGCATTCGACAGCGGAGGTCTATTTTGAATTACAGACTGAACAAAATCATCTGCAACACCGGCCAGCGCTTCGCGACTCGATAACTTGGGAATATATACATCCCCCGTCCGGTAATCAACCATGATCCTGGTTTTATCCTCTTCCGTTTTATGATTATATCCTGTATCATATACCCTGACTTTTTCAGAGGGCTCCAGATCGTTATACAGTATCATTTTTTTATCGCCCCCGATCAGGGTTTGCCGCACTTTTACAGGAGAGGACCAGGAGCAGGTAAAATGGGCAATAAAACTTGAGTTGTAATTGACAGTCAGATAGGCAATATTTTCAACCTGATTGCGCGTATGCGAAATGCCCGTTGCATTAATGCTTTCGGGCTCTTCGGTAATCAGATAAGTAAGAATGGAGATGTCGTGGGGAGCCAGATCCCAGAGAACATTGATATCCGGCTGAAAAAGCCCCAGGTTAATGCGGGAAGAATCAAAATAAAGAGGTGTCCCAATGACTTCGGCATCAATAATCTCTTTCATTTTCTGGACCGCCCCGGTATATAAAAAAGTATGATCCGCCATCAAAGTCAGTCCTTTTTGCGCAGCCAGATTAATCAATTCATCTGCTTCCTTGACAGATGAAGTCATGGGTTTTTCTATAAGGACGTGCTTGCCCATGAGGAGCGTGCGTTTTGCGAGTGCAAAATGAGTAAACACCGGTGTGGCGATTACAACTGCGTCAATATCCTTGCTGGCAATGATCTCCCCTGCCTCTTTAACACCCTGAATGGATGGGAAAACTTTGGCTAAAAAATTCAGACGCTCAACCCGGCCGTCAGCGACCATTTTAACAGAGCAGCCCGGAGTGGCAAAAAAATTTCTGACAATATTGGGTCCCCAGTACCCGTAACCGATAACGCCGATATTGATATTTGACAATGAGATAAGATTTAATTGAATTAATTTTCTTCAGCAATACAAAATCATTTATTTAAAGGTAAACCTGTGTTCTCCGGAATTAGGATCATAAAGGCCTTATTTGACCAGATTTCCCTGTAATTATTCCTGTTCAGAAATGAATCAAGCACATGGTTTCTGTCCTGGTTCCTTGCATTATCAAAATAGTTTTCCGGAAGCGATTCTTCCGGCCATTTGCTGGCATTTCCGATCGTGGCGATTTTCTGCCTGATTACGGCAGGCAGTTTTCCGTTTCTTTCTATACTTGCATTTAAATCGGCACGAAAGAGTTCTGCCGTATAAACGCCCGGTGACGGATTTGATATATAAGGTACTGTTTTCGTGGCAAAGTAATACATGGGAATATTATCATAAGCAATAATCCGTTCATTTTCCTTTATCAGTTTCTTACTTTCTGAAATAAGTTCATTAAATAATTCTGCCCGGCCTGCTGTTGTATAAATACCTTTTAATTGATCGCTTTGGAGCGCATATTTCATCTGGATTCTGTTTCTTCGGTCAAAAAAAGGATAAAAATACAAATGGTAAAACCCGGCGAAGAGGATAACAGCTACCAGGATTTTTTTAGTCCACACCAGTTGTTTTTCCGTGAGCCAAAATCTGGTAACATATTCTTTTTTCTCCTGATAGAGAGAAAGGGCCAGGCTGACTAATTGAATATTGAGCAGATAATCCAGAGCGACAGGTAATGCAATCCAAAGACAGTATCGTCCGGCTGTCCAAACGCCGTCAGAGCTGCCGACAGGAAAGGACAAAACAAAAAAGCATCCAAAGAAAAAAAGGATCTTGATATTCCTGTTAACTGATTTTGTAAATACCGAAAGGGCTGAAAGCAATATGGACCCTATTATAAAAAACAACATATCAAAGTGATCCAGCTTATGACTGATGATCAGGTAAACAATCGCGAGAACGGCGGAATAAATCACCAGCATAATAAAATATTTGGCCGATTTCGATTTGTGTTCAACCTTGTTCGCAATAAAAAGGCATCCTGTCAGAAATACCAGGGGAATGAAGGCAAATTTTACTGACTGCACAAGATTATTCCTGAACAGGCTGATAATTCGGGAAATTCCATACCCCCCTTCAATTTCAGGATGTTTGGCCCCTTTTCCCATCATCAATAGCAATCTCAGCGACTCTTCAAAAATAGCCAGATGACCCAGCAAATGCATAACGAGAAGAGTACAGCCGATAGCAACCAGGAAACCCAGCATGAAACCGGACGCCTGTTTCAACATATTGCTCCATGATCTGGCGTACAGGTAACCATAATAAAATATGCCCAGGACAAGACCTGTTTCCAAAAGATTGGGAGCACGAATAAAAACATTCATTCCCACCAGAAATCCACCCGCGAATAGCCTGATCGTCTGATTTTTTTGCAATCCGGTAAAAAGGAGAATAGTGATGAAAATGTAAAATAAGGCCGATAGTGTATTATAGTTTAAAACTTTAATATCATTATTCAAGGACAGGACGACGATCAATAATCCCAGTTTCAGATAAACCGGATTCACGTATTTTTTTAAAAGCTGGTATGTAAAAATTGCACAAAGTGTATTGACGACCACGCTGCCCAGCCTTATGCCAAACAAGCCCATTGGAGAAAATATTTTTTCCCAGATCCCGCCGATAATACCGGTGAGCCAAAAAATGAAACAATATGAAACCGATTCGGGTTTATCGAAAATATGGCTGTAAAATGTCGACAGAAATCCTTCGTCTGATAAGTCAAATCCCTGAAAAATGGTAACCCCCTGTATAATGAATAGCAAAACGAAAAACAGCCAGGTATTCAGACGTCCGAAATAAGGGAAAAGCGGATTGCCGNTAATTGNCTGGTTTGAATTTTCACTGTTCATTACGGCTTGGTTTTCGAAATATCTTNAGTGGTGAACAATGTTTTGCTAAATACCAAACACATAATAATAAAATATATAAGATAAACGATAGCGAATGCCATGGTGGCGCCAAGGGCACCATACCGGTTTACCAGAAAATAACTGCTTCCGATCAAAAGAAGGAAGCTGACAATCTCCATTACAACATANACCTTGGTCATGGCTTTGGCCAGCATGAGATAACCCAGCACCCAGCCCATAATTTTTAAAATATCTCCGGCCAGCTGAAAAGCGAATAAATTCTCCATTCCATTGAATTCCTTTGTAAAAAGGATATGNATTATCAGCATTCTGAAAAAATAAATAACCAGGGTTGTGAGCAGCATGAATGGAACAACGAGTTTATACACTGAAAAAATTTCATTTCTGAGCTCCCGCCGTGATTTTAATTCCGAAAGTTTTGGAAGAAAATAAACTCCCAGCGAAGCCGTTATGACCATTAAATACATACCGGAAATTCTATTGATCCCTTCCCACAAACCGGCATCTGTTATNGAATTGTTTTCAATGATAAAATTTCTCACNATCATTTGTCCTGCAGGAACCGTTACCGCGCTTACGATGGCCATCAGAGAATAATGCCCNAACCGAATGGCTTTTTCCCGGCTGAATTTGAATAGGAAAGATCTCCATTTAAACCAGTAGGATTTTGCTACAATTCCGAGTGTTATGAAAAAAACAATAGACTGGAAGGTTACGCTGGAGAGGAGTGCTCCCCATATNCCATATCGTATGGAAAGAATTATGGAAAATAACATGCCTACCAGGCTGCCAACTATATTAGCGATTACATATTTTTTGTATTCCTTGAACCCGTTGATGACTGCAGTGAGCAGCGCATTTAAAGCGTAGAGTAAAATTGTGCCGCCAAAAACATAGAAAACAGATTTGTATTTGATATCATGTAGAATATCTTCGGAGAAATAACCGGCACCGATTAACAATACCAGGCTGGTCACCATGGACAATGAGACCGTTATCCAGAATCCCGTCCCCAGGTACAGGGTATACTCTTTTTCGGAATCCGAATATTCAGCACAATATTTTGTAATACCGGCATTGATGCCGCCGTTGGATACGCTTAACAATATCTGGGAAAAGTTATTGAGCTGACCTACCAAAGCTACTCCTGCCGGTCCTATCAGGGCAGCAACCACCTTAACACTCACAAATCCTGTAAGCATCCTGACTACCGTTGCCACGGCATTTAGAAATGAGACCTTTANNAGGTCGGTAGAAAGTATTTTTCTTGCTTTCAAAAGCATATTTATGTTTGTTTACAGCTTAACCACCTCAGTCACATCCCTTGTAACCGTTAAGCCGAACCTTTTTTAGTCCGCATTGATATACCTGGAATATCTTAAAGAAGGATTCTTTAAGCAAGTAGGGTATTGGGGATCTAAAATTAATTCCTTCAAATAACTCTGAAAACACATCTTAATTGTGTGGATTTCAGGCCAATAAAAGAAACAGGGCAGTGGAATTCAGCGCTATTCGATGATATTGCGAGACTGGTCAGATGTTCAGTAAACTTTTTTCGCTTTTTTACTATATTCTTCATAAGAAGAACGAATATCATATCCGTACCCGTGGCCATAGCCATAACTGTATTTACCCAACCCCCGGTTTTTTACTCCATTGAATATAATCGCTACATTATCAATGTTATAAGACTCCATATCCTTGTCTAAAAGCTCAACATGGGATTTGGGTGTATTGTTNTGCCGGATTACGTTTATGACAAGATTGCAAAATGGCGCAATCACAAGCCCATCCGTCAAAACTTTTAATGGCGCAGAATCGATCATTATGTGGTCAAATCTTGAATCCAGATACTTAAATAATATTTCAAGCTTACCGTTGACCAGCAATTCAGAGGGTTCCTCTACCAGATTACCTGCCGGCAGCAAAAAAAGATTTGCGTGTTTTTTTGTNGGGAAGATGATTTCATCCTCTGAGGTGTTTCCCAATAAATAATCAGTAATCCCGTNTGAAGGAGACAAACCGAATATTCCTCTCAATTTGGGTTGATGTAAATCCAGTTCCAGCAAGGCTACTTTCTTGCCGCTTCTGGCCAGGCTCATGGCCAGATTGGTGGAGATAAAACTCTTACCATCTCCTTTGATACAGGATGTAATTAATATGCGTTTTATATTTCCAGCAGGTTTACCCAGGTTCTTCAGCCCCGTTCTGATCAGACGAAATTGTTCAACAATAAAACTTCGTTCAGCGCTTTCTGTAACGATCGGCGATTTTAGCCTTTCATAAATGACTTCCCCGATAATNGGGAANGTGGTCAGCTTCTCTATATCCGTCCTGTATAATATTTTTCCATTGAAGAGATCCTTCAGTGTTATCAGTAAAACAGAGAAACCCAGTGGNGCAACGAGCGCTAAAATGGCTAAGAACGGTTTTTTAGGACTGACTGGCATTCCTGATGTAGTCGGATTGCTTACAATATAACAGTCCGGAAGAATCGAAGTGATGGAATACTGCGTTTCCTCCTTTTTCTGTAAAAGGAAAGAGTAGATATCGTTTTTAATATTTTGCTGGCGGCTTACTTCCACCAGTTGTCTTTCTTTCTGTGGCACTGTGCTCAGAATGGATGAATACCGGTCTTTGGCTTCCATCAGCGTCGACTTACCGGCTTCAATATTTTTTCTCAGGCTTCTGATGTTTTCGAGAATATTGGGCTTGGTTTTATTGATCTCTTCCTGCAAAGACAGCATTATAGGATTATTTTCCGCAGTAGTCCTCTTCAACTTTTCATACTGCGCTTCGGCCGCAGACAAGGTTTTCAGGAGCTCGGTAAGGGAGGGATCATTGATGTTAAATGTAGAAGGGACAATGTTCCCGGTTGTTGATTTGTTCTGGATATATTTTTCAACTTCGTCCAATGCGGAAAGCTGGATATTCAAACTGTTTAACTGTCTGTCATTGGATTCTATGCTTTCTAAATACTGCTTGCTTTGCGCACTCATGTCAACAATTCCGGTTTCGTCCTTGTATCTCTGAATACTTCCTTCCACCGAATCCAGTTCCTTGGATGCGTTTTTCAATCTCTCTTCTATAAATCTCAGGGTTTTATAAGCTATACTGCTTTTCCTTTGGGCCGAAGCCTCATTATAGGCGACAATAATTTCTGAAATAATATCCTCACCCCGGGCGGGAATAGGATCTTTTATCGACAGGTTGATAATGGAAGATTGTTTGCTGGCAGCGGAAACCATCAGACTGCCAAGGATGCCGATGGTTGCATGATCCAAACTCGCTAGGTTAAAATAATATTTCACCACCTCATTATTTTTTCTCACAGGAGGAGAATAATGGGGATTTTTCAGAAACCGGATGGTTCCCCAGGGAGAATTAACCCACTGGTTCATGGGATATTTGCTTTCCCTGATATAAATACTGCTGTCAGTTTTTGAAAACCGAAAATATATTTTATACGCTTCTTCTATATTGGCGGGATCCGGCACTTCCACGATGACCGGACTAGACAGATAAGCAGATGAGGTACGCATTCCCCTCCAGCCCTTTTCTTCGAATACAGGTGCGTAAAGTCCAAGTTTTTTTACGACGGTAATTATCAGTGAATTGGAATGGAATATTTCAAGTTCGTTTTCGACAATTTTTTTAGTTCCGAATACATTTAAAACCTCCTCCATTTTAGAATCTTCCTGGCCCTTTTTTTCATCTTTAATCAAAACACTGGCCGTCGTTTCATAAATGGGAATGGTCGTTTTAAGGTAATAGTACAGGTATCCCGCACTAATTATAAAACAAACCAGGAATAACGGCCAATAGGGAATAAATTTTGTCAGAATCTGCTGAAAACCATTATTCTCTTTTTCCAGAGCAATGTGGTTTGTTTTTTCCATAGCGTGGTAAGGTTTAATAAGGCGTCTGACGCCAGGCTAATTTAATTAAATTTAACCTGACTCACAAGAACGATAAGGAATGAGAGTACGGCAAAGAAAATGGCCGTGTTCTGGGAATTCTTTTCTCTTGCAAGCCGGCTTCCGTTTGACGATACAATCAGCACGTCATTGGATTTAAGGTAATAATAAGGAGAGCTTAATATACTCTTATTGGTCAGATCAAGGTGTTTGACAATTTTTTCTCCTTTTTCATTCTCACGTATTAATAAAACATCATTTCTTTCGCCATAAATCGTAATGTCTCCTGCAAAACTAAGCGCTTCGAGGATGCTCAGTTTTTCCGTTGGCGTGGTATAAACTCCCGGCCGGCTGACTTCCCCCATAACACTGACTTTGAAATTTAAATAACGAATAGTTACAATAGGGTCGATTAATAGCTTTTTTTCAATTATTTTTCCGGTTATTAAATTAGTGAGTTGATATTTTGTTAAACCCAGGACGTGAATCGTACCCAGCACAGGGAATGATATATCTCCATTTTGGTTCACCAGATATCCAATTGTCAGTGTATTGGTCGAAGTGGCTGCCGAACTCGTGATACCCGAGGATTCATTAGGGGCATTAAAGAGGGCAGAAGCTTCCGGATTGGAACTGGTAACTATAATACTAAGTAAGTCATTCAGTTGAATCTGCGGCTCCTGAATCGGGGATTTATTGTCAATCGTTTCATCCTTGATCTCGGGAAAATAATTGATGTTTTTGGGTGTAGAACAGGAACTAATAAGAAGCATGAGGCACAGACCACAAAAGAACAGAAAGCCGGACTTGCAAAAGGTCTGGTTGATAACTAAGTTGGAATAAATCAAAATGACAGATTAATAAGGGTTATAAAGTTACGACGAATGAGTCTTCCTCAGATGATTGGAGTGTAAGCTAGTGTTAATCAATGAGTTGCATAAACGAATTTTATGAAACCCCGAGGTTTAAATATAATAATTTTTTTTAAAATTACAAATAGACCGAAGCGTTCCCCGATATTGGACAAGTGCCTGACGAGCCGCTTATTGAACGGTAAATAATTGCATATGAATCTTCCCCTGGTTACCGTGATAATGCCTGTTTATAATGGCGAAAGATATTTAAAAGAAGCGATAGACAGTGTTTTAACACAGACTTATTCCAATATTGAACTGGTTATTGTAGACAATGCTTCAACAGATTCAACCAGGGAAATCATTTTATCCTATGCAGATTCCAGGATCGTATTATTGGAAAATGAAGTCAATCTGGGCATTGTATTTTCAAGAAACCGGGGTATTGAGTCTGCCAGNGGTGACTANGTGGCGACCCTGGATAGTGACGACATCGCCCTTCCCGGCNGAATAGAAAAGCAGGTTGGTTTTTTGACTGGAAATCCGGACTATGGAATGTGCGGATCCTTTTACAATGAAATTGACAATAATGGAAAATTTCGGAGAAAAGTAAAATACCCTGCAAATAATCGGGAAATTAAGACCTACCTGACCCTGGGCAATTGTTTTGGTAATTCCACGATCATGATGAGAAGTAAAATTGCCAAAGAACTAAAATACCGGAAGGAGTTTGAAATTATTGAAGATTATGACTTATGGTATAGAATCTCAAAAATTTCTAAAATGGCCAATATTCCATTTTACCTGACCGACTACCGGGTTCATGATACCAGTGTGAGTGTTTCAAAATTGGGTGAAATGCTGAATCGCCTGAANAAAATATACACCCAGGTACTGTCTGACTTAAACATATCTTTTTCGGAAAGGGATCTGGAGGTACATACCAATTGGCTGCACAAGAATCTTGATTATTTTAAAAGTGAATTCCAAATTAACGAGCTTGAAAACTGGGTATTCAGCTTTTATGGAATCATGAAGGCGAAAGACATATATAATTCAACCTTTCTGTATGAGTTGATCGCTGAGAAGTGGATTATGATTGCATTCAATGCAGGCGGTTGGGGTAAGCTTTTAAACAATAAAATTTTCCGCCTTAACCGGCTCAGGTATCTGAAGTGTCTGTTAAAAAGGATTCTTATCAGGCTGGGCAGGATAAATTGAAGTAAACCGGGGTAAGGTCCCGCAAATCCAAATGATAAATGCGGCTTTCTAATTGAGCAAGGTTTGTGTATTTCTAACCAGTTGTGGATATTTATTATTATAAGTAACTGTTATTCAGTAAAATATGTAATTTTATCCGATTCAATCCCCAAATCCGAAAGTTATCAAAATCAATAAAACCGCAAATAGGAGTTTTCATCTTTCAGACCAAATGACAGATAAATTACGTTTAGGAGTCTGGTATAAAATGTTGTCCCCGGCAGCACAATTGTTAAACGCTAAATCAATCAGTAAGGAATATGTTATTTAATTCTTTTCCGTTTTTTATATTACTTCTGATAACCTTTTTTGTTTACTATATACCGGCACCTTTTTTCAGGAAAGGCAATACTCAACTGCTGGTTCTTATTATTTCAAGCGTTGTATTTTACGGGTATTTTAAACCNTCCCTGCTATTGTTGCTGGGCTTTTCGGGTGCCGTAAATGTAATCACGAGTTATTATGTTTTTTATGGTAATCCCAAATTCAGACTGGTACTCGCGTCCATAGGGGTTATTGTCAATTTGCTGATTCTGGCATTTTTTAAATATTCTCCGTTANTAGCCGTCAGTTTTTTTGATATAAATTCCGGTATTGGCAATTACTTACTCTCCATTCCCCTGCCAATCGGAATATCGTTTTTTACTTTTGAAGGAATCAGCCTTGTAGTCGACGTATACAGGGGACATGATAGCGATAGATTTAAGAATCTGGTTCCGAAATCATTCACAACCCATATCAGGAATTCCTTCTTTTTCATAGTGTTTTTTCCTCATCTTGTTTCTGGTCCCATTCTCAAAGCGCATGATTTCATTCCCCAGATCAGCAGAAAGCTTTTTAAGGAAATCGATTGGAATTATAGTTTCAGATTGCTGGTTGTCGGATTTTTTNTAAAACTGGTGGTGGCCGACAATCTCAATGAGTATACNTCATTATTGGTTTATCCGCGTTTTTTGACGTTTTCGTCATTGGACCTGATTTCCATGCTACTGGGGTACTCCTTTCAGATATTTGCGGATTTTGCCGGTTATTCTTTGATTGCATTAGGGCTCGCCAGTTTATTTGGATACCGGCTGATGCAAAATTTTAATTTCCCTTATATATCGTCATCTTTTTCTGAATTCTGGAGGNGGTGGCATATTTCACTTTCAACTTTTCTGAAAGAATACCTGTATTTCCCACTCGGGGGTAACAGGAAGGGAAAGATCAGAACCTATATCAATTTATTTATCACTATGGTACTGGGTGGTCTCTGGCATGGGGCGGCCTGGAGTTATGCGGTCTGGGGTGCATTTCACGGTATCATGCTGGCGCTGGAAAGACTTTTCAATGACCGGTACCAGATAAAAATAAAATATAAATCATTCTTACTCTATATTAAGATACTNTTTATATTCTTTGCNGTTTCCCTGGCCTGGCTACTGTTTAAGCTGCCCCGTTTTGAACAGGCTGTAAGCTTTGTAGCATCCTGTTTTACAAACAGGGGGATGGTGAACAATTATCTTGTGATATTTATTATTTCATTGTACAGTTTACCGGTTGTCCTGTATCATCTGCTCTACCTGAAACGGCAGCGCTTTCCGCATTTTATCAGGAATTATGAATTTGCGTTGTACGGATTGATGATCTTTTTGATTGTTACCAACAGCGGCACACCCGGAACTTTTATTTATTTTCAATTTTAACTATGGTCAGGAAAAGTCTTTTTGTTGCCTTTTCTCTTTTGGTCATTTATGAGCTGGTGCTGAGGCTGACTCTCGTTTCCTGGGATTCCAGTCAGAATGATAAATCAGCAAATATTATCAGCGCGCAAAATTACATGTACAATTACTCAGCAGCAGAAATAGCTAAAGACACAGTGATTTTAGGTACTTCAGTAAGCCGGAGACTTATTACCGATTCACTGGGGAAACATTTTGTAAACCTTTCATTCAATGCCTGGACTGTTTATGACGGACTGGGCGTGGTAAAAATGAAGGGGAAACCGCCGGCCTGTTTGTTGATTGAAACCAATTATGTGAAATCGCTGGTAGTACAGCCGGAATTGTCAGGCATTATGGAACCGATATCATATTATTCCGGCAGAATGCTCAAGAGTATGCAACTTGCCAACCAGCCAGCCGGATTGCTGGTGGGTTGGGGGAAAAGCAGAATGCAGTCCCGGATTGATGCATTTAAAGAGAAAAAAAGGAAGGACACGGGTTTATATAATTTAAATATCAGGCAAAACATCGGGATCATGAATGAAACCACGCCGGATTCAATTCTGATCAGAAGATTTACGGCCTTAAAACGAATGTTTGAAGAATTTCAGGAGGAAGGCACAGCCATCATTTTCTACGAAGTACCTATCGACCACAAATTACAGAATACAAATTCTATGGTGGAAGTCCGGAAATACTTTAATATCTATTTTCCAAAAAAGGAATTCAGGTATGTTTCCCTTCCGAAAAATGATAATTATATTTATTCGGATGGTGTTCATTTAAACAAGGAAAGCGCGCTGGCCTATACACTGTATCTAAAGACGGAGCTGAATAAATTAAAAGGTGTCAATTGAAACTGATCTTATTAATAGTGGGAGGGGGGGG
>JGI24806J26614_1000497_pt1 | contig 12215 bp, 8 predicted proteins | sample Kansoi200umMDA_FD_26614 | JGI IMG/M metagenome (IMG submission 26614)
CATGCAGGTCGGTTCCGCAAATGCCAACACGTTGAACTTTTATAATTGCATAACCAGGTTGCAATTGAGGTGGTTCTATGTTTGTGTATTCAAACTTGTGCGGTTCTTTGCACACTAAAGCTTTCATTGTCTAAACTTTATATATCATCAATGCATTTTCTGATTATCCGTTCTAAATGGCGCTGCCGGCAAGCCTTCTTTATTAATTAAGTTGGTATGTGGCGGATCATCAGCCTATGCATATAGGTGATTCCGAATGTCTTAGCTTATTTAAATACGTAATTTTTTTGAGGCTTTACCACGCCGGGAATCACTCACTGAAATTTTGATATGTTTTGAAATTTTTTGATATCCTCAAAGGGTAAAAAAGCCTACAAACGATGAAATTTGTAAGCTTTTGACACGTTTTGATACGTTTTCTCCGCGGAGAGAGAGGGATTCGAACCCTCGGTACAGTTGCCCATACAACGGTTTTCGAGACCGTCCCATTCGACCGCTCTGGCATCTCTCCCTAAAATGATTCTTTTCCAATAAAAAAGCCCCGAAGGGCAACCAGTGTTGGCGGAGAGAGAGGGATTCGAACCCCCGGACCTTTTGGGTCAACGGTTTTCAAGACCGCCGCTTTAAACCGCTCAGCCATCTCTCCGGCGCAAAAATAGGCGCAAAAAATAAACATCCAAAAAACTCAAATTATATTATTAGCCTAAGCCATGATCTGCCTTCAAATGACTTGAAATATAATTCGCGTTTGTAAGCTTCAGATTTCGTCCCGAATTCTTCAAAATAATGAAGACGTCAGGGACGGCAATGTTTTGTTGACCTTACTTTACCAGCATTATGATTTGAAATTCGCTTATCAAGTTCCTTGCAATGACCGAAATAATAACGAGCCGAAGCTTCAGCTCTTAAAATATAGGTGTAATAGGGCATAAAAAAAATCACACAATTGAGTGTGATCAAGGTTTTGGTTCCACCCCTGGAGCTTTGGGGTCAACGGTTTAAGACCGCCGCTTTTCCGCAGGATTCGGTGAATGCACAGCATCCTGTGGAAAACCGCTTCCACGGGAACTCTGCGAGCAGCCGTCTTGCACGGCATCCGGTGAACCGCCTCAAAAATAGGCGCAAAAAATAAACATCCAAAACTCAGGTAATAATTTTCACTTACCCATGATCTATTTAACTGCCATATTAATTCGAGCTTGCAGACGACAGCACAAGTTTGAATACACAAACATAGAACCACCTCAATTGCAACCTGGTTATGCAATTATAAAAGTTCAACGTGTTGGCATTTGCGGAACCGACCTGCATGCGTTTGAAGGAGTACAACCTTTCTTTTCATATCCCCGCATCTTAGGTCATGAAGTTTCAGGTGAATTGGTTGATGCCGATAATGCACCTGGTTTTGAAACAGGCGAACTTGTAACATTCGTTCCATATTTTAGTTGTGGCACTTGCATTGCATGCAGAACCGGCAAACCGAATTGTTGCGCAGATTTGAAAGTTTGTGGTGTGCACGCAGATGGCGGCATGGTTGAATACCTTTCGGTTCCTTCCTCTGCTTTATTACATGGTACAGATTTAAGCGCTGATGCATTGGCATTGGTTGAACCTTTATCTATTGGTGCGCATGGCGTTCGCAGAGCGCAAATAAAACCAGGTGAATATGCTTTGATTATAGGCGCCGGACCAATTGGTTTAGCAGCAATTGAGTTTGCAAAAATTGAGGGAGCAAGAGTTATTGTGTTGGATGTAAATGAACACAGGCTTCAATTCTGTAAAAATGAATTACAAATTCATCATACAATTAATGCGCTTGATAAAAATGTGATCGAGCAGCTAAACGACATCACGGGCGCAAATATGCCTTCAGTCGTAATAGATGCAACCGGAAATTTACACGCTATTCAGGAAGCATTTCACTATATAGCTCATGGAGGACGCTATGTGTTAATTGGATTGCAAAAAGAAAATATTTCTTTCAACCATCCTGAATTTCATAAAAGAGAAGGTACTTTAATGAGCAGCAGAAATGCATTGCGGCAAGACTTTGAGCAGGTTATTGCTTGTATAAAAAACAAACAAATAGATCCGCTTAAATACATCACACATCGTATAGATTTCAACAGTATTAAACGACAATTCGAAAGCTTACTGAACCCTTCAAACAGAGTTATTAAAGCAATGGTTGAAATAACTCACAAAAAGCATATAATTAAAAATTAAACCATCATTCAGCCATGAAACACGTTTTGATTTTAATTGCGTCTATTTTCACAATTACGTTTAAAACAGAAGCCCAGGATATCATTAAGCATGCACCAACCGGTTTTGATTCCTCACAAACAAATATTTCACATGGAAAAGTTGATACCCTCAGCTACTATTCTACAACGGTCGGAACAACAAGAAGAAGTTTGATTTATACGCCACCGGGTTATTCAAAAAAGAAAAAATATCCTGTCTTGTATTTATTGCATGGCATTGGTGGCGATGAAAAAGAATGGTTAGTTAATGGCCATCCTGAAATTGTTTTAGACAATTTATACGCACAAGGCAAAGTTGAACCGATGATTGTTGTGTTGCCAAATGGCAGGGCTATGAAAAATGACAGTGCAATTGGCAACATTTTCGACAGCGTTAAAGTTGCAGCATTTGCAACATTCGAAAAAGATTTGCTGAATGATTTAATTCCTTACATCGAAAAACATTATCCCGCTTATACAGATCGGGAACATCGGGCAATTGCAGGGTTATCAATGGGCGGCGGACAATCATTAAATTTTGGTTTAGGCAATCTTGACAAGTTCGCCTGGATCGGCGGTTTCTCATCAGCTCCTAATACAAAAATACCTGAACAATTAGTACCTGATCCTGATAAAGCAAGGCAACAAATAAAATTACTTTGGATTTCCTGCGGTGATGCAGATGGTTTATTGAATTTTAGCAAACGCACACACGATTATCTTGTTGAACAGAATGTGCCACATATTTTTTATATTGAACCAGGCGTGCATGATTTTAAAGTTTGGAAGAACAGCTTATACATGTTTTCGCAACTCATCTTTAAACCTGTTGATGTTTCAAAATTTAATCAATATAGCTTGGCGGGACTAACTGCTTCAACAAATGTGCGCAATGCAAAATATCCGCAGATACTTCCTGATAATCGCGTCATCTTTCGAATTAAGGCACCCGACGCACAAAAAGTGCAAATCGATTTGGTTAAAAAATATGACATGCTAAAAGATACCGGTGGTTATTGGACTGTTACAACTGATTCCATTAGTGAGGGCTTTCATTATTATTCTCTGATTATTGATGGCATTGCCGTTGCTGATCCCTCAAGCGAAACATTTTACGGCATGGGCAGGCAGGCAAGTGGCATAGAAATTCCTTTTGCGGGTGAAGATTATTATGCATTGCGAGATGTGCCCCATGGAGACACACGAGTCAAAAATTATTTTTCACAGGTAACACGTTCATGGCGGCAAATGTATATATACACGCCGCCGGGTTATGATTCAAACACAAACGAAAAATATCCTGCGCTATACATTTTGCACGGCGGTGGTGAAGATGAAAGAGGCTGGGCAATGCAAGGCAAAACCGATTTAATTCTTGACAATCTTATTGCTGCAGGTAAAGCAACACCGATGCTTGTTGTAATGCCCGACGCAAACATCGGTACAGGCGGATTTAATGCCAATGGAATTGAATCTTCAGTAAAAATGTTTGAAGCAGAAATGAAACAATCCATTATTCCCTTTGTTGAAAAAAATTATCGCGCATTAAGCAATGCGGGTAATCGTGCGCTTGCGGGTTTATCCCTTGAAGGATTGCACACGCTATATACCGGTGTAAACAACACAGATATGTTTTCTTATCTCGGTGTATTTAGTTCAGGCTGGATATTACCGATGCAGGAAAAATTTGCGAATGCACAATACGATTTTATAAAGACAAATGCAGATAAGATCAACAATAATTTAAAAGTATTCTGGCTATCCCAAGGAGGTTAAGATGATATTGCTTACAACAATGGACAAATCATGTTGGGTAAGTTAGATGAACTGAAAATAAAACATACTTATTATGAATATCCGGGCGGGCATACATGGCCTGTTTGGAGAAATGATTTATACAATTTTGCCCCGCTACTTTTTAAAAGCCGATAAATGCACTTATGAAACTTCGTTACAAAAGTTAATAAAAGATCCAGAGATCTTGAACGTTAAACAGTCATGTACATATTCATTCATTAAATCGAAAAGCTTAATATTATGAGAACCATTTTTACTTGCATTATCATTTGTTTCTGCATACAGTTGTCCGCACAGAATATTATTGTGTTGCATCCTGCTGATGCAAAAGATACCATCAACAAAAATATTTACGGGCACTTTGCAGAACATCTTGGTCGTTGCATTTACGGCGGATTTTATGTTGGTGATAATAACAAGAAAATTCCAAATAAAAATGGTGTAAGAACAGATGTGATTGAAGCATTAAGAAAATTGAAAATACCTGTGTTACGCTGGCCGGGTGGGTGCTTTGCAGACACATATCATTGGAAAGATGGTATTGGTCCGAAAGATTCAAGGCCCTCTATGTTGAATGTTTGGTGGGGCAATGTGAAAGAAGACAACAGCTTTGGCACAAACGAGTTTTTAAATATGTGTGAAGAACTGGGTGCAGAACCTTACATAAGTGGCAATGTTGGCAGCGGAACGCCACAGGAACTTTCAGATTGGGTGAAGTACACAACTCATCCTGCAGGCAGCAGCCCAATGCCTGATTTAAGAGCGAAATATGGAAGACAAAATCCATGGCATGTTAAGTATTGGGGATTGGGAAATGAGGCCTGGGGCTGTGGTGGTAACATGACGGCAGAACATTATGCTGATGTGTATCGTCAGTACGCAACATTTATGACAAACTGGAATAACAGTGATGGTCTGTTCAGAATTGCGTCTGGTGCATCTGATGATGATTATCATTGGACCGAAGTATTGATGCAAAATCTCCCTTCCAACATGTTCAACGCTTTAGGCTTGCACCATTATTCTGTTATTGACTGGAATAAAAAAAGTTCATCCACTGATTTTTCTGAAAGCGAATATTTCACCACAATGCAGAAGGCTCTGTTTATGGAAGAACTAATATCGAAGCACAGTGCGATTATGGACAAATATGATCCGAAAGAAACAAAGGCTTTAGCTGTGGATGAATGGGGCGGATGGTATGATGTTATTGAAGGCACGAACGGCGCTTTCCTTTTTCAGCAAAACACCATGCGTGATGCAATGATTGCCGGTTCCACATTAAATATTTTCAACAATCACTGCGATCGTGTTAAGATGGCAAACCTTGCTCAATGTATTAACGTGTTGCAAGCTGTTATTTTAACTGATGAAGAAAAGATGGTTCTTACACCAACGTATCACGTAATGGAAATGTACAATGTTCACCAAAATGCGCTCATGATTCCAACAACTCTTGTAACAAATACTTATACGCTCGATGACAAAAAACTTGATGCTATCTCTGCGTCTGCTTCAAAAGATAAAGATGGAGCTGTTCATATTTCTATCACAAATATTGATGCGCATAATGCAGTGCCCATTACAATTTACCTTGGTGGTTTGCCTGTTAAAAATGTGACAGGTCGTGTTTTAAAATCTGGCAAACTACAAGATCACAATACCTTCGATGATCCAAATAAAGTTACGCCGCAGGCTTTTGCAGATGCCAAATTAAATGGCGATAACATCACGCTGACAGCACCACCATTTTCTGTAATTGTGCTAGAATTAAAATAGTATTTATGATGAAAAGTTTGGCTGCAATAATTATTTTACTAAGCTTTTCTACCTTAGCTGCAGATGCACAAACAGGTACAACATGGAACGGAAAATCATGCGCTGTTGTTTTGACGATGATGATGGTTTGAATGTTGATTTGAACAATGTTGTTCCTGCACTGGATTCCGTTGGTTTGAAGGGAACATTTTACATCTCTGATTATTTTGATGGATTGAAAGATCAAATTTTTAAATGGAGAAAAGCGGCTGAGGATGGTCATGAACTAGGTAATCATACTGTGTGGCATCCATGTGAAGGCGGCAAACCGGGAAGGGAATTTGTAAAGCCTGATGGCGACCTAAACAATTATACCGTTGGAAGAATGGCGAAAGAAATAAGAACGATGAACAACATGCTTACCGCAATTGATGGTAAAACAGAAAGAACATTTGCATACCCTTGCGGTGATATGAAAATTCACGACACCGCTTATCTCGATGCAATGCAAAATTCTTTTATTGCAGCAAGAGGTGTAACGGCTGCAATGCAGCCAATCGGTAAAGTTGATTTATATAGCATCGATTGTTATGGAATTAACGGTGAAACGGGCAATCAATTAATCGACCTTGTAAAACGGGCAATGGAAACACATACATTGCTGGTGTTTCTTTTTCATGGTGTTGGTGGCGAACATAGTTTGAATGTGTCATTGGAAGCTCACAGCCAATTATTGCACTTCTTACAACAAAATGAAAACAACATTTGGATTGCACCAATGATTGATGTTGCAAAGTTTATCAGGCAATATCAGCAAAAGAATTAAACAACAATTTTGATTGATAAGTATCACCTATTTATGCCGGATAAAAAATTGCTTACCATCCTTCTCGTTCTGTTATCATCACCTTGCTTTTCTCAAAGCAACAACCTGAAACTTTGGTACAATAAACCGTCCGGAACAATATGGGAAAATGCTTTGCCACTTGGAAATGGCAACTTAGGAGCAATGATTTATGGCAATATAGATACTGAAACAGTTCAGCTAAATGAATCCACTGTTTGGAGTGGAAGTCCGAACAGGAATGATAACAATTTATGTCTCGATTCGCTTGCTGAAATAAGACAATTAATATTTAATGGTAAACAAAAGGAGGCGGAAACATTAGCAAACAAAACCATTGTTTCCAAAACTTCACAAGGGCAAATGTTTGAACCGGTCGGCAGCCTCAGATTGTTATTTGACAAGTATGAAAATTACAGCAACTATTATCGTGAATTAGATATTGAAAAAGCAGTTCAAAAAACAACATATACAATTGGCGATGTCGATTACAAAAGAGAAGTGATTGCATCACTCCCTGATCGTGTAATTGTAATGCATTTAACGGCGAGCAAACCGAACAGCATTTCACTTACTGCATTTTATGCAACACCACAACCAAAAGCAACAACAAAAGCATCATCGAATGAATTAATCATTGAAGGCACAACAATCGATCATGAAGGTGTTGAAGGGAAAATAAAATTTAAAGGCATATCAAAATTAAAATTGAATGGCGGTAACATTATAACCAACGATACATCAATCATCATAAAAAATGCTACGGAAGTAACTATCTATATTGCTATTGCAACCAACTTTAATAATTATCATGACATAAGTGGCGATGAAAATGCGAGAGCATTATCTTATCTTAATAAAGCGTATCCAAAATCATTTCATCAAATATTACCTGCACATATTGCTGCCTATCAAAAGTATTTCAATCGTGTAAGGCTTGATTTAGGAACCACAGATGCAGCCAAACTTCCGACAGATGAAAGATTAAAAAATTTTGATTCAACAAACGATCCGCAGTTCGTAACCTTATATTTTCAGTACGGAAGATATTTATTGATATCATCATCACAACCAGGCGGACAACCTGCAACCTTACAAGGTATCTGGAATCATGAATTATTTCCGCCATGGGATAGTAAATACACTATCAATATCAACACAGAAATGAATTACTGGCCAGCGGAAAAAACCAATCTCTCAGAAATGACCGAGCCGTTAATAAAAATGGTAAAAGAACTTTCAGTAACAGGTGAAAAGACAGCAAAAGATATGTATGGTGTTCGTGGCTGGATGGCACATCACAACACAGACATCTGGCGTATTAATGGTGCTGTTGATGGTGCGTTTTGGGGGCTTTGGCCAAATGGTGGCGGATGGTTAAGTCAGCATTTGTGGGAGCATTATTTATACAACGGCGATAAAAATTATCTTTCTTCAATATATCCTGTGTTGAAAGGTGCTGCTATGTTTTATGCTGATTATCTTGTTGAACATCCGAAATATCATTGGTTGGTGTTATGTCCGGATGAATCTCCTGAAAATGCACCCGCGGCTCATGAAGGTTCTTCATTAGATGCAGGCGTAACGATGAGTAATCAAATTGTTTTTGATGTATTCGGCAATGCAATTGATGCTGCAAAAATTTTGAATAGAGACAAAGCTTTTGCGGATACATTAAACCAAAAACGAAACAGGCTTGCGCCAATGCATATTGGTAAATATGGTCAACTTCAGGAATGGTTAGATGATGTCGATGATCCTAACGATCATCATCGCCATGTTTCACATTTATATGGATTGTTCCCATCGAATCAAATCTCCCCTTATCGTACACCGCAATTATACAGTGCAGCCAAAAATACATTGATACAACGCGGTGATGTTTCAACAGGTTGGAGCATGGGCTGGAAAGTAAACTGGTGGGCGAAAATGTTAGATGGCAATCATGCATATAAACTTATACAAAACCAGTTAACACCTGTTGGTACAAATGAAGGTGGCGGTGGCACTTATAATAATTTGTTTGATGCACATCCACCTTTTCAGATTGATGGCAATTTTGGCTGTACTTCAGGCATAGCAGAAATGCTGATGCAAAGCGAAGATGGTGTTTTGAATTTATTGCCTGCATTACCTGATGTTTGGAAAGATGGAAGCATCAGCGGTTTGCGTGCAAGAGGCGGTTTTGAAATCATAAGTATGCAATGGAAAGATCGCAAACTTATCAAAATTGTTATCAAATCGAATCTTGGCGGAAATCTTCGTTTAAGAGTTCCAAATGAAATGAAGATGAGCAATAATGTTTCTTTACAAGAAGCGAAAGGCAATAACATCAATCCATTTTATAAGACTGAAAAAATAGCCACACCGGTTATATCGGGTAAAGCAACTGTTCTTTTACCGCAATTGAAATCTACGTGGTTGTATGATATAATTACTCAACCAGGGAAAGTCTACCGGTTGTTTTTAAAAGAGTAACAAAGAGTGGCGTCATAAAACAAATATTTAGCCACACTATGAATTATTTATGTCAAAGCTCTCTTGACATCTATAAAAAAATGCCTAAGTTTAAGCCTTGCAAATTGTTCCAGTGTGGAATTTTGAAATAAAACATACCTTAGCTCAAATTAACTGTTTCCAAACCCGATTTACAAATTAGCAAATAACCATTTCTCATTTAAATAATACTAATGAAAACAAAAATTACCCTAGTGATTTTGATTTTAGCCTTATTACCAGCCTCACAATTCTGTGCAGCACAGAATGGGGGAAAAAATTCGATTAATTCATTGCCTCCACTTTTTTATGAATTGCAGCACGGCCTGCCGCCGGGAGAATTAAAATATAAGGACGCGGCATTCTACCGACATTTACTTAAAAGAAGAACTGAACTTTCAGCGATATTGGAAAAGCAAATTGGCAATGGAAATATACCAAAAAGTGCTACCGAAATTTTAAATGGCAATAATACCTTTGACGTTGTCAATAAGGTGCCCGGTACAGATAAACTTCTTACCACAAGTTTTCAGTTTGTAAAAGATATCAACCAGTCGAAAAATTCGAATCCTGACAATTTCAATTTTAATTACAACAGTAGTTGTGCTGTGCTAAATAAGATTATTTATTACGCGGCAGATGACGGCGCCCATGGCATAGAACTATGGCGCAGTGATGGTACGGACACAGGTACCTATATTGTAAAAGATATTTTGCCGGGCACTGCTTCAGGTAATCCGCAATATATAACAGTCCATAAAAACAAATTATTCTTTACTGCAAATAACGGCATTAACGGAAAGGAAGTTTACCAGTCCAATGGCACCAGTGCAGGCACCACATTGGTAAAAGATATAGTGGGTGGATCAGGTAGCAGCAATCCGGCCGCCTATACGATAATGAATGGCAGTTTATATTTCACAACCGACGGTGCCGCAAATCATTCACAATTATGGAAAACCGACGGGACTTCGGCAAGCACCGTAATGATTTCTGAATTATATTATTCGTCAAACACCTATAAGATAGCCCAGTTAACTGCGGTAAATACACAGCTATTTTTTACAGCTTTCAATTATTCTTATGGCAGGGAATTGTGGAGAACGGATGGCACTACTGCAGGCACTTATCTTGTAAAAGATGTAAACCCAAATAATAACAACTCCAATTCCGATTTTGGCCTCTATTGTGCTGCCAATCTTACCGCCTATAACAATAAATTATATTTCAGCCAAAACAATGATAATGGCTACGGTAGGAATTTATGGGTAAGTGACGGAACCAATGCAGGAACTATGGTTGTACCATATAGTAACGGGAAAAGGTTGGAGTATTCTTATACAGAACCTCAATTCGAGGACCAACCCTTTGCTGTTGCAAATAACACTCTTTTTTTTGCAGGTTATTCTTCGGCCACAGGAACAGAGTTATATAAATATACCTACTCAGGGACTGACGGTATAACACTTGTTAAAGATATTTCAGCCGGTGGTGTTAGCTCAAACTTATACACAGAGGCGATTCGAAGCATGAACGACAGTATTTATTTTGTCACTCCTGACTTTACCGGCGTTAGTTATAACCTGTGGAAATCCGGTGGTACAGCTCTTGCGACTAACATAGTAAAAACATTGCCGGGCAATATTTCTCCCTTTACATTCTATGTGATTGGCAAAAATCTTTTTTTCAACATTCCGTCTGCGACGGAGGGCAGAGAACCCTGGATTAGTGATGGCACCAGTGGCGGCACGAAACTTCTCAAAGACATTAATACGGGTGCTTCAAGTTCATACACCCATCTGTTCACATTTTGTAATGATAAAGTATACTTCAGCGCATACTCACCGTCAACCGGAAACGAGCTTTGGGGCACCGATGGAACACTGGCAGGTACAAAATTGGTAAAAGACGTAAATCAGAGTTCAACAGAATCATCGCTGGATTATTACAATTTTTATACGCATATACCGCTCGATTCAAACAAAATAATTTTTAGTGCCTCTGAACCGTCGACTGGTATGGAAGTCTGGATAAGTGACGGAACCTCTGCGGGTACGAAACTTTTAAAAGATTTAGTTGCTGGAGAGGCAAGTAGCTACCCCAGGTTTTTTGATAGTAAAAAAGGGAAAGTGTATTTTATTGGTTTCGATAATATGACGGGAAAAGAAAGTATATATGTTACAGACGGCACATCTGCGGGCACCAAAAAAATTGCAAGTCCACCGGGGGATATAAATGATTTGCATTCTACTGACAATGGCATTGTCTTCTACAGTATGTTTGATGATGCATCCTATTCAATTCAATTATGGCGAACAGATAATACAGGTAATAATTTCAGAGTGTGTAAACATCTTAACTATGATTTGAACACTGCCGGCAATCTCTGTTACTTTTCGGGAAATAATGCTTACGGTTATGAACCATGGGTAAGTGATGGCACTCTTAACGGCACACATATCATCGCGGATCTAATAACGGGCACCGGGGATTCTAATCCGCAGGGCTTTACGGCGTTAGGAAAAAAAATCATTTTTAGTGCTACAGATGAGTTTAATTATAGCTATCTATGGGTAAGTGACGGTACGACATCAGGTACATTTATGTTAGGAAGCGTTCGACCTGTCCTGACTTCAACTGCGGTTTTAAATGGCAAATTATACTTTGAAGGATTCACAAACAATGACGTGGAGCCTTTTCGCACGGATGGAACCGTTTCAGGAACTGTTATCGTAAAGGACATATATGCTGGTGGATTTGGTTCTTATCCTTCAAATTTTACAACTGTAAATAACGTTGTTTATTTCACTGCTGATGATGGTGTTAATGGTTACGAGCTTTGGAAAACTACGGGTACAACGTCCGGCACTAAGTTGGTAAAGGATATAACGCCTGGGCCTGATGGCACATCCGAATTCAGCAATTTTACNGGCGCCGGANGNATAATTATATTNCCTGGACAGTAGCCTGCTTTGGGTGAGTGATGGCACTACGGCGGGTACAAAGAAAATATCAGATCTCAATTTAGTTAATGTAACAAGCATTGCATACTTATCAGGTGCAGGCAATAAATT
>JGI24806J26614_1000498_pt1 | contig 12206 bp, 10 predicted proteins | sample Kansoi200umMDA_FD_26614 | JGI IMG/M metagenome (IMG submission 26614)
GAGTTGACGGATTGGGTGGGCAGTGCCGTACGTGCTTATGCGGGCGAAAGCCTCGACAATCTTAACCTGCTGGTTAAAGGCGACAATATGGCGAAATACCCGGCTTTTAAACTCGTTAAAGACGCCTTTAAAAAGAATAACGTTTTCAAATTTAAGGTAGTGACAAATCCGGAAGGTGTTCCCTCGGATTCAGAATTGGCGTTAACGGCTAAATCAGGACCGGCGGAAGAAAAAAAATAATTACTTCACATGCTCTGGCTGAGGGAGCAAAAAAATTACGGTTATGGCAGAAATGGATACCTCGTCCGGCGGCGGACATAAAAAGGGGCCTGGCGTAAAAAAGGCCAAGAAAGCAAGTACCCGGGTTGATTTGACACCAATGGTGGATCTCGGGTTTTTACTGATAACGTTCTTTGTATTTACCACGACCATGAGCACGCCAACAGCCATGGCCATGAATGAGCCAAAGGACGATCCGACTAACCAGTTGAAAGTAAAAAACTCCGGCGTTATGACGTTGTTGTTGGGAAAGAATGACCAGGTATATTATTATTATGGTGAGCTGTCTCCAACAGAAGCTTCTACCCAGTTTAAAAGCAGGGTATTTCGCCATATTGTCGCCTTTAACCAGCAGGTTAAGATTGTCGAGGCTTTCGCCCGCATAAGCACGTACGGCACTGCCCACCCAATCCGTCAACTCATTATGAGTACTGTCGATTACCGGGATGCCTTCCATATTTCTGGGCTCCATGACATCCGGTAATGCCAGCATACCTTTTATTTTGTTGAAGGGCATTCCATAAAATTCCATTTTTCTTAACTTAACCATCTCCGCTGAACTCAATCCCAACCCTTTGGTAGTGTTTACATCTTCGAGGATGGCCTGTTTTTTTGCCTTGTCACCCAACATCAGATAAACCTTGCCATCCTTTGTAAGCGTTACTAAAATGGCATTTTCCTTAGCAATCTTGGTTGAAACCGAAGAGGGGGTAGTCACTTTAACCGCTTCCGGCGGTTTGGTCTTTGTTGCCAGGATAAAAAAAGACAACAATAAAAACGCCACATCACACATCGCGGTCATATCAACAGCCGTACTCTTTCGTGGTAATTTAACTTTTGGCATTTTAAATAATTTTAGTGTTTTACTTTAGATGCGAATATGATTAATATCCACACAATTATTTGTATAGCGAAGCAAAACTCTGGGTTAAAGTAAAACCGGATTCATCTATACCATAAGTGATGCCATCGATTCGAGTTGTGAAGATGTTGTAAAATATGATAGAGACAGCGGAGGTACCAATACCAAGTGCCGTATTATACAAGGCCTCAGAAATACCGACGGACAACTGCGTAGCCGCGGCCCCACCACCAGAATCTTCACCAAGTGCAGAGAAGGCTTTAATCATACCAACAACCGTTCCCAACAATCCGATCAACGTTGCTACCGAAGCAAGGGTAGAAAGGAACACCAGGTTCTTTTCAAGCATCGGCAGTTCAAGGGAAGTCGCTTCTTCTACCTCTTTCTGGATCGCCATTACTTTTTGATCAGTACCCAGTTCCGAATTATTGATCATGTCCTTGTAACGGTGCAGACCTGCCTTCATCACGTTGCCAACTGAACCTTTTTGCTTGTCGCATTCACTTAATGCTGCGTCTACATTTTTATTGGCAAGATGATATTGCACCTTGCGAATAAAATCCGCATTGCTCCCAGTACCCGTAGCCTTTGAAATAGTTAACATCCTTTCTATTATGAAAGTTACCACGGTCAGAAAACATCCAATCAAAATCGGAACGATTATACCACCCAAATACATCCTGTTTAAAGCCCCTTTCGGACCTTCGTGTGCCGGCCAGAAAGCACCCGGACCAGGTTTGGTGAATCCGGTAGGATCGCCCAGGATAAACCTCCAGAAGCAATATCCAACGACTATACAAACCACCGGAGCAACCCATGAAATTGCATTCTTGGATTTTCTTACCTGTACGTTGGTAGCTGGTTTTACATTTACAGTTGTTTTTGTGTCTGCCATAAAGTTCGTTTTTAGTTTGTTAAATTGAAATGCGGTTTGATTAATATTTAGTACTACAATGCTAAGGAAAAAAACTATTTCAGCAATCAAAAAAGGATTAGAAATTTTTATAAGTGTTGCACAAGTTAATAAATTAATCGAAGGAAACAAAGTCACAAAAAAAAAAATCAATTTTTTTTAATATGGCTTGTCCGGATTGAAAAAAATCAAGGTTTTCAGCTTGAGAAAAGGTACGGGAAGCAGTTGTTATTCATAGCGTAAAGCAACAATCGGATCGAGTTTGGCGGCTTTGTAAGCAGGATAGATACCTGCCAGCAAACCGACCAGCGAACACACCAGCACACCAATGATTATCCATGCCCAGGGAACCACAAAACCGGTCTTCAACAACAAGGCAACAATGTTGCCAAATAATATGCCGGTAAGTATACCAACGGCCGCCCCCATCAGGCTGATAATAATGGATTCCCACAGAAATTGTGCCCGTATCTCCGAGCTCTTTCCTCCCAGCGACTTTATCAGCCCAATTTCCTTGGTACGTTCGTTCACGGCCACCAGCATAATATTCATCAACCCGATCGCTGCACCTATCAAGGTGATCAGGGCAATTGCGAGGGTTGCATACTTCAAAAAACCAAGGTTCTTCATCAGCGTTTGGGCAATACTGTCACTCTTATCAATGTAGAAATTATCTTCCTCCCTGACGTCTAATTTTCGCACCGGCCGAAATGCACCCCTGGCCTCCCCTACCGCAACATCCATCAGCTTCAGGTCGTTTACCATCACGGCAATATTATAGGATTTGTTTTCCGCCCCGTAAATACGCCTGATGTTATTGTAACTGGTGATCACCACCTTGTCGGCATTCATAAACGCGCTGCTGCCTTTATCTTTTAATATACCGATAACGCGGTATTTGCTGTTTGCCACGGTGATGATTTTATCAATGGCAAGCCTGGTGTTTTCGCCAAAAAGTTTTTGTGCTATGACATTACCTATAATGCAAACACTCCTGCCACTTGCCACATCCGTTTCAATGAGGTCTCTGCCATAAGAAAGTTCATACCCATTTAGCTGAAGATAATTTTCATCGCCGCCGGTCACGCGCAGATCGGGATTTGTTTTTTTTGTATCGGTGTTTGCAATCACCCCGCCCGGGCCGGGTAAAGCAATCCCCACAATGGCGGGAAAATTATACCGGCTTTTAAATGCCTTCGCCTCCTCATAGGTGATCAGTTTCCCCTTGCTGGATTGTTTATTGACAAGGGCCTTACGGTTGGATTTCTTTGTGCCGTCCCGGTTTGGCCCACCGCCAAATTGCACATTGCGTTCCTTGAACCGGATACTGAACGCGTTGGCTCCCATGGTTGAAAAGCTTGCAGTCAGGCTCTGGTTAACGGCTTCTACAGCTGTGATGATGGCGATCAGGGCCATGATGCCCAGCGCGATAATAACGACTGTGATCGCAGTGCGTAAGCGATTACTCTTAACGGTATTATAAGATAGTGCAATGGAATCGGTTGTCTTCATAAAACTCCTTTCCGGTCGAAGGTCAGTTACTTTAACCCGGAGCAGTATCATCCGCTTTTCGCGATCACTCAGATCTCCCTTCGCAGGGCAGCCATTAAATGTCATAATGTACCCACTCTGTCACCAGCGAAGGGAACAAACCAAGCACAATGATCAGAATCGCTGTAACGATGAGCAGCAAATTGAAAGCGGGCGTTATGTCTTCCCAGGTGGCGATTGTGCCATCTGCCTGTAAATACTGGCTGCTCTCCCGGAAGAACATCGCCTGTATGATCTTAAAATAATAGTACGCGCTTATCGCGGCACAGAGCACCGCAAATAAAATCAGCCAGTGTTGATGCCCATCGCGCAGTGCTGCCACTAACATATAAAACTTACTTTGAAAGCCGGCCGTCAATGGGATGCCCGTTAACGATAAAAGAAAAACGGTAGCCGTAACGGCCAGGACCGGTTGCTGTTTCCCCAAACCATTAAATCCTTCGATGGTATAGTCTTTCATTTTTATCAGTATCGCAAACAGTCCGATGGTAGCCAAGCTGTAAGCTGCCGCATAAAGTACCAAACCTTCCTTGGCCGCATCATTTAATGCAAAGATCGCCAGCAACATAAAGCCGGCCTGGGCAATACTCGAGTAAGCCAGCATCCTTTTTACGCTTTGCTGGAAAACTGCGGTAAGGTTGCCGATAAAAAGTGTGGCTGCCGTGATAATCGCAATCAGCACCTGCCACTGGCCATGTACCTTGCCAAAGGAGTTTTCAAATAAGCGGATAAAAGCAATAAAACCGCCGATCTTTACAATCGTTGCCATAAAGGAAGTGAAAACCGCAGGCGACCCGTCATATACATCCGGTGTCCAGAAATGGAAGGGCGCCGCCGATACTTTGAAAGACAGGGCAATGAGAATAAACACCATGCCGATCGCGATCAAAACAGGCATCTTGCCTTCTCCCAGGTTAATATTATTGATAAAAAAAGAGCCCTCACTGTTACCGCCGTATAAAAAAGCGATGCCCATCAGCATGATACCTGTGGAAAAGGCACCCATCAAAAAATATTTAAGAGAAGCCTCGTTGCTCTTCAAGTTTCGTTTATCGCTCCCCGTTAGGATATACAAAGGTATTGACATGATTTCGATTCCCAGGAATAATAGCAGTAAGGTATTGAAAGTAGCTGCCAGGCAAACGCCGCAAAGCACAAAAAATATAAGGGCAAAATATTCGGAGACATTGGCACCCACTTTTTCAATATCCCGGCCACTTAATAAAAAGAACAGGAGTGTACATGAAAGCGCGACCGTAATAAAGGTTAAGTTAAAGCTGTTAAAAGACAACATTGACCTGACATCCAGCATAAAAAAAGATTCTCCCGACTGCAATTCCAGGCAGTTGGCAACGATAATGACTGCCAGCCCCGCGATCGCCCAGTATTTTGGCGAAGCCGTGGATTTGAGAAATACACCTCCGAACATCATAACAATGCCCCAGATCGCCGTGAGTATTATTGCATTCATATTTTTGGGCGCGTGTAAGCGCAGATAATTTGAGATTTCTATTTAAAACGCGTAATGATTGCTGCGACTGAATCTTTTGTCAGCTCAAAAAATGGCTGGGGATAAATTCCGGCAATAAATATCACCACTACAATTATCCCTAAAATCAATTTCTCGTTGATGGATATATCCTTCATCAGCGCCGTCGTGGCATTTGCTGGTCCGTAAAAAACTTTTTGCACCATATTCAAGGTGTAGACGGCGGCCAGTATGATACTTAACCCTGCTATGAAACTGTACCAAATGCTGAATTTAAATAAGCCGCCAAACATCATAAACTCTCCCACAAAAGCGTTCGTAAGCGGCAGCGCGATATTGGCAAATGCAATCACCACCAGCAGGATCGTCAATACCGGGGCCGAATGCGCCAATCCTCCCAGCGCGGAAATTTTTCTTGTACCCAGTCGTTTTTCAATCAGATCGATAACGATCCACATGCCGATGATATTGATTCCATGGCTGAATAACTGGATCATCATCCCTTCGAGGGCCAGCTGCTTGGCGGAAAAAATCGCCGCACACATCAACCCGATATGCGCGATGGAAGAATAAGCAACCAGCCTTTTAAGGTCATCCTGCCTCATCGCAATCAGGCTGGCATAGATCATCCCTATCACCGATAAGCCAATTACCAGGCTATCAAATTTTACTACGGCCAGGGGAAATACCGGCAAGAGCCAGCGCACAACGCCAAACAAGCCCATTTTGACCATTATGCCGCTCAGGACCATGGTAACAGCCGTAGGCGATTGCTCGTAGGTGTCGGGCTGCCACGTGTGAAAAGGAAAGATCGGCATCTTTACCGCAAAGGCGATGAAAAATAACCAGAATAACCAATTTTGCTGGGATGGGATCAGCGATACAGCATGAAAGGCCTGCATGGAAAAACTGTGATCGGAACTGGGCGTTGGCCCGGTTTGCAGGTACACGTAAATTATACCGATCAGCATTAACAAGGAGCCTGTAAAAGTGTATATGAAAAATTTAAAGGTAGCCGCAATCCTTCTTTCCCCACCCCAGCTGCTGCACAGGAAGTAAACCGGGATCAGGGCCAGCTCCCAGAAAAAATAAAATAACAAAGCATCGGATGAGAGGAAGACGCCCATCAAACCAGCCTGCGACAATAACATCAGTCCATAAAAAGTGCTTACATTTTTATAAGAATTTTTGTAAGTGGCTATAAAAATTACCGGAAAAGCAAAGGCAGTTAAAAATGTCAACAGCCGCCCGATGCCATCGAGGCTGGCAGAAAAACTACAACCGATATATTTAAGCCATTCATAGTTATAGGCCAGGCCGCTCATCTCCAGGTTATTGCGGTAGTAAATACCCGCAACTGAAATGAACAGGGTTATAAATGCCGCTACTAAACTCCATGATTTAACCAGCGATTCTTTCTTTATAAAAAAAGTAACTATGCCGGCGATCAACGGGAAGAAGATCAGTAAGTGCGGTATTGTTATGTCATTGCCAAACATCAGGAATGTATTTTACAAAAACAGTTGAATAATAAATAAGATCAAAATACCAAATACCATGAAGAGCACATAGGTACCAACCTGCCCGTTTTGTAAGAGACGGACCTGCCTGCTTCCATAATTCACCGCCTTTCCGACTCCATTCACAATACCATCAATGATATTTTTCTCAATAACATTATTAAAAAAACTGGCCAGGGATTGCAGCGGCCTTACAATAATTGAATCATATAGTTCATCAACATACCATTTGTTCGCCAATACCTTTCCGAAGCCAGTTTCTGCTTCAGTGGATTTTTCATACTTACTAAATTTATTCCAGGCGTACAATAAGGCGAGTAATGCGCCGGCCACAGAAATCCCCATGAGCAGGTATTCAGTTGCAGCAGATAGTTCATGTTTTACCGCGATTGCATTACTATCGGCAAATACAGGTTCAAGGAATGCCTCCAGCCGATGACCACCATGCATAAATATTTCCGGTATGCCGATCCATCCGCCAATAACGGCCAGAATCGCCAGGATGATAAGGGGAAAAGTGATAGCAGCCGGGCTTTCATGCAGGTGATGCTCCTGTTCTTCGGTACCACGAAATTTTCCGGTGAAGGTCATGGCGTATAAGCGAAACATATAGAAGGCGGTAATAAATGCCGTTAAAACGCCAACCACCCATAAGGCAGGACTTTTTTCGAAGGCGGCTGCCAGTATTTCGTCTTTGGAGAAGAAGCCGGAAAATGGCGGCATGCCCGCAATTGCAAAACAGGCCAGCAAGAAAGTCAGGTGGGTGATCCCCATGTGTTTCTTCAGTCCTCCCATGTTCCGCATATCCTGTTCGCCACCCATTGCATGGATTACGCTGCCGGCGCCCAGGAACAGGAGTGCTTTAAAAAAGGCATGCGTCATCACGTGAAATACGGCACCCGTGTAGGCACCGGCGCCCAAGCCTAAAAACATGTAGCCAAGTTGACTAACAGTAGAATAAGCCAACACTTTCTTTATATCATTTTGCTTCAAAGCAATGGTGGCTGCCAATATCGCCGTTGCGAGCCCAACAACAGCTACGACCGACTGTGTGAGCGGCGCCATGGTATATAAGATATTACTTCGCGCAACCATGTATATACCGGCGGTTACCATGGTAGCAGCGTGTATCAATGCACTGACCGGCGTGGGGCCTGCCATCGCATCGGGTAACCAGGTAAACAATGGAATCTGCGCGCTTTTGCCAGTAGCTCCCACAAATAGGAGTAAGGTGATGCCTGTAATATCAGCTGCACTAAGTTTTGCTACATTGGCAAATACCTCGTGATAATCGGTCGTACCCAGCTTTGACAATAGCCAGAATACCGCCAGCAGGAACCCAAGATCCCCGATGCGGTTCATAACAAATGCCTTCTTTGCCGCATTGTTATAATCCTCATTCTGAAACCAGAAGCCGATCAATAAATACGAACATAGACCAACACCTTCCCAGCCGATGAACATGATGATATAGTTGCCGCCCATTACAAGCAACAGCATGGAAAAAACAAAGAGATTGAGAAAGGAAAAATATTTTGCGAAGTCTTTTGGCTCCTCCCCATGCATATACGAAGTGGAATAAACATGGATCAGAAAGCCGACACCTGTAATGATCAAAAGAAAAAGCGAAGAAAGCTGATCAATCTGCAAATCGAAGCCAGCCTTGAGGGAGGCGGTATGAATAAAATTGAAATAGTGAACGACGCCTGTATGCCCGGCCTTTACATTGAAAAAGATAAAGAGGCTGATCAGGAAGGAAGCCAAAATTACCCCGCTGCCGATAACTCCTGCAATTGTCCGGGACAAATTTTTCCGAAGCAACCCCAGCACCAAAAAACCGACCAGCGGAAGAAAAGGAATAAGCCAAACTATTTTTAATGTATCATTCATAAACCCTGGCCCCGGAGGGATTTTAAACTACCCCCGCGAGGTGTAGCTGCATTAGTTAATAAATTGATCATTTCCTTAAAGCTGCTATGGCGCCATCGCTTTAATTTTTCAACCGGTTTAAAAAGTTTACATCCACCGAGTGGGTATTCCTGTACAGCATGACAATGATGGCCAGGCCCACGCTTACTTCCGCCGCAGCCACTACCATGATAAAAAATACGAACAACTGTGCATCGCCACCTGCGTTTACTGCTGTAGGACCGGCAGCTTCGCTGTGCATCTTTGAAAAAGATACCAGCAACAAATTCGCGGCATTCAGCATCAGCTCGACACACATAAAAATAATGATGGCATTGCGGCGGACCAGAACCCCGACTACCCCGATGCTGAATAAGGCGACCGCTAAAAATATGTAATAATGTACCGGCATAAAAATTATATATTAATCAGATCGTTGCCGATCGTTATTGGTCAAACACACCAAAATAGTTGGCTGATACGGAACCTGCTTATCGAATTTTACAGGCAAAATTTATCCTTCTTTTTTTGAAATCACGACGGCCCCGATCATGGCACTTAAAAATAAAACGCTGCTGATTTCGAAAGGGAAAACATAATCGGTGAATAAGAGCATACCTAAATTCTTAATCAAGCCCACACTACCGGTATTCATTTGGACAAGCTGGCTGGTAGATGCCGTTTGCTTTACCGCGGCGATGATCACCAGCAAAAGGCTCCCGCCGGCAATGCCGCCAATGTAGAGCAACCATTTATTTTTTTGGAGCGGTTCGGATTCCGCATTCAGGTTCATCAGCATCACCACAAATAAAAACAATACCATGATCGCGCCTGCATAAACTATGATATTGACAATCGCTATGAATTGGGCATTCAGCAAGATGTAGTGACCGGAAATTGCAAAGAAGGTAACAATGAGGTATAAAATGCTATGCACCGGGCTTCTGCTGGCAACTACCATCGCCGCTCCACCGAGGGCCAGCGCGCTTAAAAACCAGAACAAAATTTCTATTATGCTCATAAGTGGTTGTATTTCTACTGCAGCAGAAAAATTTTGATAACAGCCGGCGTTAGGTTAATCATATCCCGTCGCAAACGATTGACACAGCATTAGTTTACTTTAACCCTTCCTCCTTTCGCCTTCTCATAAGCTGCTGGCTCCGTGACCGGATTTGGGATTAAAAGGTCCTCTTTGCTATATATAAAACCCTTACGCTGAAAATTAGCAGGAGCAAATGTCTCACTTAAATAAATGGCGTCTTTCGGACAAGCTTCCTCGCACAAGCCACAAAAAATACAACGCAGCATGTTGATCTCATATTTGGCCGCATATTTTTCTTCCCGGTACAGGTTTTCTTCGCCGGGCTTCCTTTCTGCGGCTTCCATGGTAATTGCTTCCGCCGGACAGGCAACAGCACAAAGACCACAGGCGGTGCAATTTTCCCTTCCTTCCTCATCCCGGTTTAAAATATGCAGCCCCCTGAATACGGGACTAAACGGCCGCTTTACTTCAGGGTAGTTGATCGTGGGCCTTTTTTTGAACATATGGGCAAATGTAATGGTCATCCCTTTTAGAATAGCAGGCAGGTAAGCCCTTTCCAGCCAACTCATCGGTTTGCGGTCTACCTGTTTGGCCCGGTTTGTTAATGCTTCCATATGATTGATACTTGCAGCAGTAAGTTGCGCAAATATATTTTTATTGTTTAGAAATGCCAGTGATTTTGTTGAAATAAAATAAAAGCCCCCGGTTATTAACATGTTAAACAGCGCAAGCGGCAATAAAATCCTCCAGCCGAGGTTCATCAACTGATCGTACCGGAAACGCGGAATGGTCCACCTTACCCACATAAACAGGAACAAAAAGCAAACTGCCTTAAACAAAAACAGGCCGGTATGTATCAAGGCAATCCAGTTGGTGCCAATTTTTTCAGCGAGCTGCGCGTCATTTACAAAGGGGATATCGTAACCGCCGAAAAACAGGCTTACCATTACGGAGCTGCTGAGGAACATATTAATATATTCGGCAAAAAGAAAGAAGCCAAGCTTCATCGAAGAATATTCGGTGTGATAACCGCCGATCAATTCATTTTCGGCCTCCGGCAGGTCGAAGGGCGTTCTGTTGCATTCTGCAAAAGCACAGATCAGGAATATCAGAAAACCAAGCGGCTGCGTGATGATATTCCAGCTATACCAATGCAGTTGTTGCTGTTCCACAATTTCTTTCAGGCTCAGGGTACCCGTCGTCATCAGCAATGCGATCAGGGCAATGCCCATCGCCAGCTCATAGCTGATGATCTGGGAAGCAGCCCGGAGGCCCCCCATCAATGAAAATTTATTGTTACTTGCCCAGCTACCAATCATTATTCCATATACGCCCATGCTCACTACCCCGAAAACATACAGTATCCCGATATTAATATCGGCGATCTGCAAGGGTATGTCCCTGTCGAAAAACCGCACCTTATCACCCCAGGGGATGACTGCGCCAGTCATCATGGCCGTTAGCATCGCCAGGCAGGGTCCGAGAATAAATAAAAATTTAGCCGAAAAGTCCGGGATGATCTCTTCTTTGAAAAACAGTTTCAATCCATCGGCAACGGGTTGCAATATTCCAAACGGACCCGCCCGGTTGGGTCCGCGTCTGTCTTGCATAATGGCAGCCACCTTTCGTTCCGCAAAGGTTGCATACATGGCTATCAGCAGCGATGACATCACCACAACGATGATCAAAACCAGCTTTTCAATTATTACTGACAATTCGATGGATAATAGCATATTCTCTGTATAATATTTTAACTGGTCGCGGATGTGGTCTTCAAATGTCGGCCTTTTGGCCGTCGCTAAAACATCAGTTTCCTGCGGGTTCGGGATCAAACGTATCCGAATGCGCCGGCCCGTTTATTTCACTCAGGTGGATAGCCGGGTCGTTTACTTCGCTTTCGTCATGAATATTCATCAGTAACCTGGGCTGCCGGCCGCTGAGCACAGCCTGTATCGTTTCCTTCGGCATTACCAGGTTGTTGTATTTTCCCTGCGAGATCACTGAATGACGGTCGATTTTCGTGACCCCTTCGATCACCCAATCCGTTGTTTTCTTTTTATCAAAACGGCAGGTGTTGCAGATCCAGCCAGGCTTGCCGTCAAAGCTCTGCACTTCGCCCCATTGATCCTTACGGACGGTTACCCTGAACACTTCATCACCGCGGAGCCAGAGGGTGGATTTACCGCAGCAACCCGGTGTTTCGCAATTGCGGTGCGCGTCTACGGGTTTGGTGAACCACACACGGTTCTTAAACCGGAATGTTTTATCCGTAAGTGCGCCTACAGGGCATACATCGATCATATTACCACTGAAGTCGTTCTCGATGGCTTTGGAGATATAGGTAGAAATTTCGGCGTGCTCGCCCCTGTCGAGGATACCATGCACACGTTTATCAGTAAGCTGATCGGCCACATAGGTACAACGGTAACAGAGGATACACCTTGTCATGTGGAGCTGGATATAGGGACCGATGTCTTCCTTTTCAAATGTTCTTCTTGAAAATTCGTAGCGCGTACCCTCTTTTCCGTGTTCATAGCCGAGGTCCTGCAGGTGGCACTCACCCGCCTGGTCGCAGATGGGACAATCCAAGGGATGGTTCAGTAATAAAAATTCCACCACACCTGCCCGCGCATCTTTTACTT
>JGI24806J26614_1000499_pt1 | contig 12194 bp, 8 predicted proteins | sample Kansoi200umMDA_FD_26614 | JGI IMG/M metagenome (IMG submission 26614)
GCGCGTAACTCCCGCCGTAATACCTCACGCTTGTCCGCATCAAGCGACGCGACCGGGCGTCGTGGCGGGCCCGCCGGGAGTCCGAGCGCCTCGACACCGGCTTTCACTGCTGAGGGGAACGTGCCAAGACCTGTCGCAATCCAGAAGCGCGTGAGACGGTTTTGCACCGCCCAGGCTTCTTGATACTTGCCAGCATCGAACAATCTGACGATCTCAAGTGCAAGCTCCGGGCAGACGTTGGCACTGCCGAGAATTGCGCCTTGGCTGCCGGCAAACAAGCCAGGAAGGACGAGCGTATCGATTCCTGGTAACACACTAAAATCACGACGACGCTGCAGCATCAGATCATTAAGCAGCGTGAGGTCACCACTGCTATCTTTGATTCCAACAATTTGCGGAAATCGTTCGGCGAGCACTCTCACTGCGGGTGTGCCAAGAACATTTCCGGCCAACATCGGGATATTGTAGAGAATCATTGGCACTGACGTTGCCTGCACCAACGCACTGTAGTGCGTGATCAGTTCGTCCTGGGTTGGTTTGACGAAGCTCGGAGGCACAGCACAGAGATAGTCGACTCCCGCTGACTGGGCCGCCTCCGCGAGCTGAATCGCTTCGCGCGTTGACGGCACGCCGACACCGGCAATAACCGGGACGCGTTTCTTCGCCACCGACACCGCAAGTTGAAACAAACGGACCTTCTCGTCGAAGCTCAACGCCCACGACTCCCCCGTACTCGCCGCCATAAAAACGCCGTTGATCCCTTTGCCGATCGACCAATTGATCAGCGTCTCGACACCTTTCTCATCTACATTTTCGTTTTTATCAAACGGGGTAATCATCGCTGAAAATACGCCACGTAACATGTCCCGTCCCCCTTTTCTTTTGGTACTAAGGTTCCGTGTTCAAGGTTTAAGGTTCAAAGTCAAAAAAGCCTGAAGGCTATAGGCCGCAGGAGGAAAGGCAATGGCCCTAAAGCCTTCGGCCTTAAGCCAACAATCTTTTTCACGCATTACGTTTCACGCGCCACGCATTTCTGCTCTGTCTCTATCTCAATTCTCTACCTCTGTCTTCGCCTTCTTTTGGTGTATGATCCGTCCGCCACAAGAAAGGAGGATAGCTATGTTTGTCGCTTCTAAAGACAAGATCTTACCTACGGCAATGGTCGGCTCGTTTCCACGCCCGTCATGGTTCACCGAAAGCCTGCGCGGCCGTCCGTTCAAGGTCGCGCTCGGGGATTCGCTCTATCGTGAGCAGTACATGGACGCGGTCGCGTGTTATATCAACGAACAAGAACGCGCGGGCCTTGATATTCTCACCGATGGTGATTCGCGCTTCGACTTGGAGGTTGGCGGACGCTCGTGGTTTTTCTACACCATCGAGCGGCTGAACGGGGTCGGTGGTTTTCGCGATTCTTCCCACTTTCTTGAGCTCGCCGATATCAAACCCGGCCACATTTTGTACGAGGTGCAGGAGGCCTACCACCCGCCGGCGGTGACCGGAAAGATCACACGCGGGCCACTACATTTCGCCGCAGTGTGGAAGACCGCACAAAAGATGACCGCCAAGCCAGTCAAGTTTGGCTCGATTAGCGCAACGTGTCTGCCGATCATGTTATGGAATGAACATTACAAGAATGACCAAGACTTGACGATGGATCTGGCGGCTGCCTTAAATGAAGAGCTGCGCGAACTCGCCGACGCCGGCTGCCCACTCATTCAAGTCGAAGAACCACCACACCACTTTGCGTGTTGTGCTACGCCCCCGGCAACAGATAAAGATCTGGAATTCTACACCAAAGCATTTAACCGTGAGGTTGAAGGAGTTAAAACCGAAATCTGGGCGCACACCTGCTGGGGCAATCCCAATCAGCAGAGTTTTTACTGGGAACGCCCGAGTTACGAACGTTCCCTTCCCTATCTCCTTGCTCTCAATGCAGACGTACTCACCTTAGAGTGCTCCAGTAATCAAGGTCGCGACTTACCTCTACTCAAACATCACAAGACCAACAAGAAGATCGCCGTTGGCGTCATCAACCACACCATGACCACGGTCGAGCCGCCGCAGATGATCGCCGATCTTATTCGCAAAGCGTTGGAGTACGTACCGTCCGAACGGCTTATCATCACCGCCGACTGCGGATTTGGCCGTGAAGGACTCTCACGACGCATTGCCTTCTATAAATGTGTTGCATTGGTTCAAGGCACGAATCTGGTCCGCAAAGAATTAGGACTGCCCGAGGTCTATAGTCGCGCCGCCGATCCGCAGTTTGCTTTCCGCGAGGTATAGCGGTGAACGTCAGGAGTCAACTGCCGTTGACTCCTGCGCATTCTACTTTTCACTGTCCAGCCTTCTCAAGACTAGACGTTCACCTTTGCCTATGCCCTCCCTCTTAGTTTTCCTCCCCTTTTTAGCCGCCTACCCTTCCGTCCGGATGCACTTATAGGTTGAGATTATGGTATACATTTTGCCCCAGGAAAAACACACTATAAAGAGTTCATTCAAAAAGGGGGAAATATGGCCACCATAGCAGCAAAAGAGAAGCAATGGACAATCATGGTGTATCTCGCCGGAGACAACAATCTTGATGGCGCTGGAGTGACGGATCTAGAAGAGATGAAGAAGGTAGGCTCGACAGATCAGGTCAACATTTTGGCGCAGTTCGACCGTTCAGGCGCGAATGTCGCGACAAAGCGTTACTATATTCGCAAAGGTGGAACGACCGCTAAAGATGTGGTGGGCAACTTGGGCGAAACCAACATGGGTGATCCCAAGGTGTTGGAAAACTTTGTGCAGTGGGGCATCAAAACCTATCCTGCTAGGCGTTACATGCTCGTGTTGTGGAATCACGGATCAGGATGGGATGACACCGATATTTATCGCGTAGCGCGCCAATCTTTACATCTCAATGTCAAGCGGCGTGGCACTACGGTCGTACCGGCACAGGGAACGGCAAGAGGTGCAATCTCGCTCCGTCGAGTTCGAATCGTAGGCAGTAAGCGCTTTCGGCGCGCTGTTTCGCCCCTCTATCGAGAAAGCAGTAAGTCCGGGTAAACAGAACCGAGCGATCGCATTTGACGATACCTCCAAAGATTTTCTCGACAATATCGAAGTCAAGAAGATTCTCGCTTCGACCACAAAAGCCCTCGGACGCGAGATCGACATCCTCGGGATGGACGCATGTTTGATGAGCATGTTAGAGGTCGGGTATCAGGTCCGCGGGAGTGTAGGAATCACTGTCGGTTCCGAAGAACTTGAGCCCGGCGACGGCTGGCCTTACGACACGGTACTGAGTACCTTGGTCAAAAAGCCGACCATGACCGCACACGAGCTGGCCAGTACGATTGTCAAGAAGTACATCGTCTCATACGGAGCAGGGTATGACGTAACACAAGCAGCGTGTGATCTGAGTAAAGCCACAGGGATGGCTGAAGCGGTCAACAGTCTAGCAAAAACGCTGACTGCTCAGTTGACGAATAGCGCAGAGAAAGCTGCGCTGCTGCAGGTGCGCCGCCAAGTTCAGTCCTATGATACCGTAGATTATGTCGATCTGTATGACCTCTGCGATTTACTCGGAAGCCAAAGCCAAAATGCCGGGATCCAATCCGCCTGCCGGCAGGTAAAAGAGGTAATCTCAACAAATAAGTTCGTGATTCAGGAAGCCCACAAAGGAGAAAAAATGACAAACTCACATGGAGTGTCCATCTATTTTCCGGAAAGAAGTATTTCCCCGCTCTATGCAACACTCGACTTCGCTAAGAAGACCAAATGGGATGAGTTTCTCCGCGCCTATCAGAAAAGCACCCGGCGGCCGGACTAGTACTCCGTCCGCTTGAAGTGAGAGGCTGTCATTGCGAGCCCTTCGTCAAGCTCAGGATAAACTGCGCGAAGCAATCTTTGGGGGGATACTATGTCGACGAGATTGCTTCGTCGCTCCGCTCATCGCAATGACCCCGAGGGTAGTTACTGCGAACGAAGCGGAACACTCTCATTTCGTCTCTATCAGATCCGCTAAGAATTCCAGCATGTACTGATTCACTAACTCAGGCTGTTCTTGTTGCGAGGACTTTATCTGCCGTTCAGGTGAAATTTGAAAGTAGTCTGAGTAAATTCTTTGGTCGCGATAATGCAAAGCTGGCTAGCAACTCGACGACGCATCTCAACGGCAAGACTCAGACAAAAGCTGAGCTCCTCAGGTTCAATATCGTCCGGAGTTCTATGGGGATAGAGCAGTTTCAGTAAACCAGCCGTGGTTTTCTGGACAGCATCCTGATTCCGCCCGGTCATGCCCGCAAACTTCACTCGGGCCGCAAGATGCGTCTGGAAGTTACGCCGGCGGAGTAACTGGAAGATTTCCGCGAGATAGTCTGAAATAAAGCCGTAGCCGGTCGCGTAATTTTCCGGCGCGATCTTGGGAATTTCCAAGCCCGGCAAATAGGCATGAATACGGTCAAGGAAGGCGGTGTCGTGCCGTAGTTCAACTGGCATCGGCTCGAAGAGATGATGATAGTCATCAATCGGCGCGCGCTTGGCGGTATCGGTATTGATATTTCCACCCAACACAATGGAACACTGTGAGGCAAACTCCAAGTTATCTCTGGTGTACTGACCGCTTTGCATAAACATCTTGAGCGTGTCGATCGTTTCGGCGTCGAACTTTTGATCCCCCTCTCCTTCCCGTGCTACTTCGTCAAAAACGACTACATCTCTCACGCCGATAATACCCACTCGTCTCCGGGCTTTATGGTAGAACAACGTCGCTGGGGTCGATTTGCCGCTGGAGACGACGAAAGCGCGCGGGGAGGTGTTTTTGTACATATACGTCTTGCCGGTTTCCCGCGGGCCAAGTTCAATGAGGTTGTAGTTGCTTTCGACAAACGGCACGAGGCGCAAAAGCAGGAGCTGCTTCACTCGCTCTTCAAGGCGGTATGGGTTGTAGCCGATTGTTTGGATGAGCAGGTCAATCCATTCTTGGGTAGTAAACGGCTGGCGCTTCTCGACGTAGTCGTCCAGCGACAGACGCGTCACCTGGAACGGGGTAAATTCAACGATGCAGAAAGGATATTTCTTTCCTTTCAGCTCATACGTACTATCAAACTCGACCCGCATGGTGCCCCAGGCGCCAGTAGTTAACAACACATCGCCGAATTCGCGCTTGACGCGTTCGTTCACGCGCACATGACTATCGCCGAGAGCCGGCACGTCGGCCCAATAGTGATCAGTCCGTTGATCATAAGAGAGCGTGAGCTGGCCGAGGAAGGCATACTCACCACGTTCGCGGATGCGGCTTTTGATCAACTCTTTTTTGCCGCTCTCCACATAGTGCTCTTCGAGTAGACGGTCAATTTTCTTCTGACCGGGAAGTGGATCATCGATATTGAGATACCGCGCACACAGATATTCCATGACATAGCGAGGAAACTCTTTATACGTCTCGTTCCAACGCGTCAGGGGTTTAAGAATCACTCGATCAGCCAAATGTTCAAGGATCTTGGCGTCCAACTTCATCGGCTTCCCGTTTGCTCCCGTCGCAGCCTGCATCTTCAATTCCATTCGCGTTACTCTAGATCGCTAAAAACATCGAGGGCTTTACTAAACTCTACCTTATCAGCCCGCTCTTTCACACTGAGCGGAATCTGACGGGTTCCACCCTGTATGACGGCGTAGCGTCCGTCTGGTCCCTTTACCTCTACGACAACAGCAACGAGTTTCCTCCCAAGCTCTGCCTTGAGGGTCTCGGTAAAGCGGCGTTCATCGCCTCGTGCAAGATCGGTTATTTTCACCGGACCTGCTCCAATGGTCACCCGTATCGTCGTCAGAGTCGCACCATTATTCTTGACCGTAACAGGCAGGGTAAATTCCTCATCCTCTTGCACCCGGAGGCGATCCGGAGCGGAGATGACGAGGCGAATCTCTTCTGGCGCTTCGAGCTTGTGCAGCACGACGCCTGGAACCACCATCTCGGGCAGAGAGGCCCCTCCATGCGCGTAACGGGTGTACCGTCCCTTCTCGCGATTAAACCAGGCGCGCCCAATGATCACAGTCGTGCGGCCTACCCCTTTCTTGCCGCTGTACGGCGCCACGATACCGGCGGGATGCTCCAGTTCGTAGAGGTAGCGATAGAAGACAGAGTTCTCCGCCTCAGGCTCACTCATGGGAATGCTTTGTCGATCGTCCAGTTCCACAAAACCGTGATCACTAGCGATGACGACAACGTCTCCTGCGCCAACCAGCCGCTTCATCTCCGGCAGGACATCACGCTCAACCTTCTGGCGGATCTTATCATTGATCTCGCGCAGGTCTCCGCGCTCACCGTGCAAGTTATCGTCACTGATATTAAAGACCAGGCAGTTGAAACGGCGCACTTTCAGGGCGCGGAGTTTCTCTTTCCCTTCATCGGTGTCGGCATGATCGACAAAGACGGTCTCCTGCTCCATCTCTCGGTCTGAAGTCAAACCGAAGTTGCGTGCGGCAAGAATTCGTTCGTCCCCGGTAAAGCGTCCACCGAAGCCCTTCCAGGCGGTGTCAGGATAACCTCCGGCGAACAACGCCTTACGAGCAAGCTGGGTGTAGGTCGGCAGTGGGGCAAGCAGCGGTTTCTCTTCTTCGATGGCAAAGCTTTGTGACAAAATTGGCCGAACGACTTCCGTCCAGGTGTCATAGCGCATGCCGTCAAATAGCCACACAAATACGCGCTTCCTCCCTTGGCTGGCTCGCGTGGCAATCGGCTTGAGGAACCGGGTGGTTGAGCGGGGATGAGCAAGATACTTTTGTACATCCTGACGGATTATGGCGCCCGCCAGGGCATCGCTTTGTTGCAAGCGCTCGACCACCCGGTGTTGCAGAGTATCGAAGAATTCCTGAAGCCGGCTGAGGCGCGCTTCATCATTGATCACATCGGCGTCTTTGTGCGCGAGGGCAAGAAGGAACTCCAAGCGAGCTTCATCACTGGCCGCATACTCATCAACCAGTGAAGCAATCTCCTTTGCTTGCAGTGGCGGCGCGGCCAGGCGGCCTTGGATCGTCGCGATTCTAGAAAGCATCCGTAGGAGGATGCTGGCCCGCGCCTCTGCGGGCGCGTCATGATGAGGCACTTCCCAGTTACTCATCCACTGCTCTGCCCATGATGGCATACGTTCGGGAAGTATGATCCGAGCGCGTTCATTTCTTCGAAGCTCGGCATCCAGGTAGCCAAGCAGCTCAGCGTCTTTCGGCGTCGCGTCGAGCTTCCCTTCCCGCAGGCGTTGGATGTTGCGGCGGATGCGTAATGTGCGCTCATCACCCATGTGTTGCCGCTCGGTTTCGCTCGGCGGACGCCAGCGATTGGTGTCGGCGTCACACCAGAAGTTTTCTTCTAGCAGTTGGGGCAGCGTTTTTTCCAGGTGATTGCCTACCTTGAGTGTGGCTTGCCGCCAGGACGGAATCAGCTCGGGCAATGTCATCGCACGAGCGGAGAGCTGGCTACGAATCCACTCGATCGCCGAGGGCTCGTCCAGCACTTCCAGGTTCAGCCGCTCATCTCGAATTTCCTCAGATGGCAGATACTACTTGCCTTCGACTTTCTTGAAAGCGCCACGACAGACCTCGTCGACGTATGGCATGGTCACGCCGCGATTCGACAGCTTGCGCTCCATCAGTTCCTGCAGGACCATAGAGTACAGCGCATCGGTCGTACGGAGAGAGTCGGCATAGCGGCGCGAATCAAGCTGAATGCGCTCTGGCAGCGTCTCCAGGTGGTGGCGCAAGATGCCAAGCACGGTCTCATCGAGATCGGCAACCGCTCGCGCCGCCACCTGCACCCGCGAGCGTTTATGCAGGTTCATGATGATATCGGTACCGACGACGTTCTCTTCGCCTTTCTCGCCTTTGATCTGCTTAAAGGAACGCCGTTGTTTGTCGAGGGCCATGGTGTTAGCGAGATCGAAGCCCGCAGCCGCGGCACCGTCTCGGATCACCTGCCAGACTCGATCATCCGAGTTCGAGAAGACCACTGACGCCCAGCGGCTAGATTTCAATACCCGATGCATTTCAGCAAATGCGTCCGTCATAATGCAGTGATAGTCATCTAAAGTCTTCCTACCCTTCTGAGGCTTTAACGACTTGTTCCATACCGCCTCGTGTTTCACGTCCGTTAAATCCTGGAGCCACGACTCCCATAGTAGTGAACAATCGGAATAGAAAATGTTGGAGCCGAAAGGCGGGTCAGTAAAGACGTAATCTATAGTTTCGTCTGCCACGATACGAAGATCTGCTCCTGTCCCGCATGTCACGGTTATCCCATCTGAAGGGAGATCAAAGGCCATTTTGAAGTCGAGACGATCTTTCTTTGTCTGCAACGCGAAAGGGACAGCTTTCTCGACAGAAAATGAAGGCAAATACAGCGTTCCAGACAATGACGGAATAAATGGACCACCACCGCCATGAAAATAGTTGGACATTTGAACTCGACCTTGACGTGTGACCTCAGCCATCGCCGCAGTCAAGAAGAATTGCAGCGCGTACCTTATTGGAGTTTGCCTTTTGGTGACACTCTCCCAGGTTACTGCCAGAGCCCAGAGATTTCGCCTTGTGTAAAAATCGCAGACTCGGGTAACACCTGCATCTCGGTGTCCTCCCCGCCACATCTCTCGCCCCGGCCCGAACGGCTCAGTAGGATACCAGTATGGAATTTCCTTCGTTTCAATCTCTTTGATATGCCGTATCTCTTCTGCAGTTGTGCGATGTTCGCCTCGTTTAGGCTTACATCCTGACTTGCACTCGTAAATAGTCTTAACAGGCACACAATCTACGAGGGCATGTTTAGTTTTCTTGCCAGTGAACCCACAGCTTGGACAGGCAAAAGCATCTCGCACTGCGCCTGATTCGTGATCCACCGCTACGTCCCACAGCACCATGTGGGTGCCGCAACGGCAGCATTTGTAGACATCAGACCAGATGGTGTACTGAATGACCGCCAGTCCGTTACAGCGATCACAGGTTGTGCCATACAGCCAGTCGAACTCTGGCTGCAACTCATGTATGATACGGTCGAACTCGGCTTTAAGCGCTTTCACATCGATCGGGCGGGTGTAGTTGTAAGCGATGTGACAGGCGGCCGGGCTGAGGTCGTTGAGAATCGCTTTGCGCGCACCGATTTTTGCGCCAGCAGGAATTTCCACGCCGACGGGTGGCCGAGAGCACATCATGGCCGCCACGCCGGTCATGCCGCTGCCGCAAAACGGGTCGAGTATGAGATCACCCGGCTCGGTGTAGTGCAGGATATAGGGAACAATGCCTTCGGGTGGGACTTTCGTATGGTAGGAATGCGCGTTGTAGATGGCGCTGTTCTTGCCGACCTTGGTGTCCTTGGCGAACGGCTCGCGGAAGTAATTGTCCGTCGCCTCGTCGTAAGGTGTGGCGTGCTGGGCGATGAACTCCTCGACCGTGGTGTCGCTGTTGTAGGATTTCATGATTGAGATTTACGCATAATCGTAGGCGGGCAGTTGCTCATACTCATGCGCTGGCCTCGCGGCAAGTTCTTCCATACGCCTCACGGTCTCAGGCGAGAAGTACTTTTCTCCGCAGACGAGACAGACTTCACAGGGTACGCCGCGGAATTCGGCTGTACCTCGTGGGGTCTGACGGAAATGCGTAATCTGACGTGCTACCACTTCGCCTCCACAGAAGTAACATCGCATCTGCTCTTGCCAGTCCATAGCCGTATGCCTACGCTGCCCGTGTTTCCAGTTCTCCTAAACGCTGCTCTAGCAGTAGATTCACCAGGCTTTCCGTACTCACACCACGAATCCTGGCAAGCCGTTGTACCCGGTTAAGCACATCTCGATCGATACACACTACATAACGACGACGCACTTGCTCCGAAATTTCAAACTCTGCGGGCTCTGTCTGATCCCAATAATCCGCCAAGCTATGAGTATCCCAGAACTCCCCCATTTCCTCATAGTTCTTAAATTCAGGAATAGGTTTACTTTTTGGCATACCGTCTTCTTTCCTTCGCATCCATATCACGGGCGCTGATAATGAGCGCATCATGTGTCGGTTTGTACACAAAAAAGACCGTCAAATAACGGCCCGCACGGGTTCGTCCATATGCCGCATACAGGTCTTCTCCTGGGACATGTCCTCGCTGAACCTTTCGATACCTCGGATTATCCAGGAGAACCTCTTGAACCTCTTCTGGCAAGACATGGTGTTTCCATACCAATTTATCAACGAAATGCGGCAACCACACAATATCGTCAATACGCATCGCTTAGCCGGCCTTCAAATTCAGCCGCACGGTTTTCCCCGGGTTCGCTTTTCGTGCTGCGTCGAGCTTTTTCATGAGAAAGCTACGGAAGGCGGCAACGATGTCGTCGAGTTCTCTTGCGTCGTTACCACCGAACTGACCCGGACCGTCATAGTCGGCAAAGCGAACGTCTATGGTGATAAGCCGTGCCTCGTGCAGTAGCTGGCGAACCACATCGGCCACCTCGGGCGTGAAGTGCTCGGCCAACTTTAGCGTGTCAGCGGCCTGAATCGCCGCCAGCAGCGCCTGCGTCGGCGTGTCGCTCTGCTTTTTTAGAATCATGGCGATCGCCNCGTCGGCCAGTTGCCATAGACGGCTTTGCAAAGCGACTTCCAGCTCCTCTTCCAACTCGACCGCCTCTTTCTCCGGTCCCTCGGTCAGCAAGGTGATGCCCTGAAAGGTTGGGTGGTCCTTCACGTCCGGCAGTTCTTCGGGAAGCGCCTGTGTGTCGCAGCGCGCCAGCAAGTCTTTGTAGTGGATCGGCAGTTGCGCCCCTACAGCGCCACCAAGTTCGTTGATCTCGTTCATCCGTGCCAGCCCTTCCACCTTGCGCCCCAGCTTCTTGAGCCGAGTAGTCAGGGCCACAAGCTGCTTACGGTACTCCCGGTAGTGTATTTGATAGCGCGTGCTGTAGCTCTGCCGCCAGCGGCCGAACTCTTCAAGCACCGCGCCAGCTTGTGACGGCTGTTTGCAAAACGTCTCTAACTCGAAGCGGGCGCGTAGCAGATCCAGTTCCGTGGCCAACGCGTCTTCATCCGGCACGCTGTCCAAGGCATTCAGATAGGTATGCGTATCCAAGAGTGTCTGCGCATATCGACGGTCCAGCTCGTCCAGCATCATCACCCGCGCAAAAGCCGCACGAAATTGCTCTTTCTCTCCCGCGAATTCTTCCTTCAGGACATGGGCGAATTCGTCGAGATTGGCGGTGAGACACACGCGCTCCACGCGGTCCAGGAGCGTGACATACGGAGCGGCGTCACCGTTCATCGCTTGCGCCAGACGTTTGAGGCGTGGCCGCATACCCTCGATCTTCTGACGCCACAGTTCCTGGGATTTGTGCAGACGGTCTTGTTGGGTCTCCACTTCTTCTCGTTCGGTAGTCGCCTTGAGACTATCGTCGAACACCCGGGCGAATTCGACCAAGTCATTCCAAGAAGGACCGACCGCATGGATCAGACGATCGAACGCTCGATGGAGTCGCCCCTTTGTCCATTGAACTAGCACCACCTCAGCCGGTCCGATGCGGTTATCAAGCGGCGTTTTTCCAGTTTTCAGCTTCAGCCCAATTTCCGGTTTCACCGTGAGATAGCAATGAGGCTGGGCGAAGCGTATGAAGGCCAGCAAGTACAATGTCACCATCTCTTCGAGCAGCCCGAAGGACCCGCCAGTATACTTCTCGTAGAAGCTGTAGAGTTTCAGCTCACCCCCGGCTTTCTGCAGCTCTTCGCGAATGAGTGTAAAGAAGGCGCAGCCGATCGGGTCAAACTCCTTCGGTTTCTTTTTGCTGGCGAGGCCGAGCCCGATGCCGAAGTTGTCCAGCGCGCTGAGGTCACCGCTCTGTGCTGAGCCGCCAAAGAGGGCATTGAAGACTTTCCCCGCCTCGGCGTCACTGAACTCCTTCTTCAGGGCCTCAGCATCAAAAGGCTTCGCCGTGTAGGCATTGGCTAACAGGGTCGAGGCAATGCGGTCATCGGTTTTCTCAGGATCGGCAAACACCTGATTGGGATCAACGCCCAGACCACTACGGGTCACAACTCGTCCAGCCCGGTACAATTGTTTCTGCGTCGTGGCCACTTCCCCCAACGCCTTCCTTAATTCGTTTTCGACGAAGCGATTGATCTCCTCCGCCTCTGGCCCTTGTTTATTGCGATACTCTCCTCGCATCTTCACCAGGGCTGTGTAGCGACGG
>JGI24806J26614_1000500_pt1 | contig 12191 bp, 10 predicted proteins | sample Kansoi200umMDA_FD_26614 | JGI IMG/M metagenome (IMG submission 26614)
TGATATGATGAGCATGCACCATCAATCCAAGCGACTTCAGCAACTCATCACGCAAATGCTGGACCTGCAGAAAATTGAATCCGGTAAACTACAGGTCCAATACATATGTGGCAATGTGGCTTTCTTTATCCGGTATTTGTTTGAGGCATTTGCATCTGCGGCGAATGAAAAAGATATCACCCTGGAATACTCCTCAACACCAGAAGAAATCATCATGGATTATGATGAGGAGAAAATAACTCAAATCATCACCAACCTGGTATCGAACGCCATACGGCATACGCCAAAAAATGGAGTTGTTTCACTGAAGCTTGAGATTACAGGCGTGCCAAACAAACTTGCCATTGAAATTCAGGATTCGGGGATTGGCATAAGTTCCGATGAATTGCCTTTCATTTTTGACAGGTATTATCAGACTTCACGAGCAGCTGTGGGAGGTACAGGAATTGGCCTGGCATTGTCCAAAAACCTGGTAGAATTATTGAAAGGCACAATCCATGTATCCAGCATCCAAGATGCAGGGACGACTTTTAGGATATTATTTCCCATTACCACAATAGCGCCAAAAGTCAATGCAGGGATTAACCGCACAAGTGAATTAATAATGAATGGGGCTGATGATGAATCCTATTTTTCTTCACTTGGGCAACCCGATCCCGATAAGCCAATTGTTTTAATAGTAGAAGACCATCCTGAAGTACTTCGGTTTGTCGTTTCATGCCTGGCAGCAGATTATGCAACGGTCGTAGCATCAGATGGTGATGAAGGTATCCGGAAAGCGTTTGAAATCATTCCCGACTTAATAGTTAGCGATATCATGATGCCCGGTAAGGACGGATTCGAACTCTGTGCAACACTAAAACAAGATATTCAAACAAGCCACATTCCCGTTATTTTGCTCACCGGAAGAGGTGATCAGCAGGCTCTCATGTCAGGAATTGAACATGGAGCCGATGCCTACGTCGTAAAACCGTTTGATCCTGCGGAACTGGTTTTGCGGGTGAAAAAACTACTGGAACTCAGGACCAACCTGAGTCAGCATTACCGCAAGCATGCTACGACCAGCAATCCTGAATCCGCTGTGCAAGCGTCCTCCAGAGAGAATGAGTTTCTTCAAAAACTAAGAAAATTTGTAGAAGAACACATGAACGATGCACAGTTTAACATGAATATGCTTTGTCATCACATGGCTATCAGCCATCCGCAACTACACAGAAAAATTACTGCCCTGACAGGTGAATCCACGGGCAAATTCGTCAGGTCCATACGGCTCACAAAAGCAAAAGAGCTCTTACTAAATTCGGATATGACAGTTTCTGAAATAGCTTATGAAACCGGATTTAGCGAACCCGGTTATTTTACAAAAGTATTCTCTAAAGAATTCAATGTTTCTCCTTCTGAATTCCGCTCAAATCAATAGCCATTCGGGAAAAACGGGTTGCTACCGGATGCTATTCGAATGTTTCTTCAGAGAAAAGCTTAGTCAAACCAATGGCTGTATCTGACCACCACCAGGTCTACACCGTACTCTTCAAATAATAGAAACAGGATTTCAATATCCACTCAACAGGTCCTGTCTCCGGCCAAAAAATATTACCTGAAAGAATAATACAAGGAACCGAAAGAAATCTCCAAGGATCGGAGATACAAGCCAATGAATTTTACAGTATGAAAATTCTGGCTGTCTATTTAACTATTACAATATGAAAACCGCAACTAAAAAAAGGAATCAGTGCAAACTGTCATTATCTCCGCAAGCTCTCTTGATTTCTCTCTTCTTTTTCATTACAGGGTGGATGAATGGACAGGCACCCGGCTGGACCTGGGCCAAGTCTGTTGGCGGGGCGGGAGCATTAAACGTTTCTTCCAATGCTGTCAGTACAATAAACGGGGGAGCAGTATATACACTGGGTTCATTCGCGGGTGAAATTGATATTGATCCCGGACCGGATACCATCCTGGTAAATTCCGGAGCAGGTTATGATCTATATATCATCAAGCAAGATGAAGCTGGTGAATATATATGGGGGCGCACCATCGGAGGAACGAATAATATTGACGGAAACATCATTACTGTCAATGCAGTCCATGGAGAAAGTGTGTATGTCGCAGGCAAATTTTCCGGTACGATTGATTTTGATCCCGGGCCAAATGAATTTACTATCACATCTTCCGGCATGGAGGACATATTCATATTGAAGCTGGATGCGGACGGTAATTTCCTCTGGGCAAAAAGAATGGGAGGAAGCGGACTGGATCAGGCGTTTTCATTAGCCATTGATCAGCAGGATGGCTATGTATACACAACGGGATATTTTGAGACAACAGTAGATTTTGACCCAGGGCCGAATTCGTATTTTCTTCAGGCAGTGGGTTCGTGGGACATATTTATTTCCAAGCTGGATGAAAATGGTTCCTTTCTTTGGGCCAAAGGCATAGGAAGCAACGATACCGACTTTGCTTCATCAATTGCTGTGGATCCCGCTTCAGGAGATATTTATACAACAGGTAAATTTTGGGATACAGCCGATTTTGATCCTGGTCCCGGGACATATTCAATGACATCATTTGCTTCCATATTTATTTTAAAATTAAACGACGCAGGTACATTCCAATGGGCAAAACAAATAGAGCAGACCTATACCCACTTCCCAAGATCTATTGTGGTAGATCCCAATGGAATCGGTTCGGTTTACCTGGCAGGAGAATTTAATGGATCTACAGATTTTGATCCCGGGCCAAATGTACATATGCTGACTTCAGCAGGTATAGATGATATTTTTATTTTAAAACTTGATACAACGGGAGCGTTTGCTTGGGTAAAGCAGATTGGGGGAGAAGCATTTGATTTTTGTGCTTCAATGGTCCTTTCAGATAATGGAGATATTTATCTCACAGGAGGGTTTGAAGAAACCTGTGATTTTGATCCGGGAAGCAATATGTTTATACTTACTTCTGAGGGGAGTGGGGACATTTTTGTATCAAGATTAAATAGGCAGGGCGAACTTGGTTGGGCGATCTCAATGGGTAATGCGGGATGGGATGTTGGTGTGTCTATTGCAATAGATACCTCTTCGACATTTAGTCCATTTATCACCGGGTATTTTTCCGGCACGGTAGATTTTGATCCGGGCCCGGGAACATTCAATCTGGAGGAAGGTGATGTGTTTAATCTAAAACTCGATACCGCAGCAACATTTTACTGGGCGAATGAATTGGAAGCAGATCTGGGCGGCAGAGCTTCGGGTAAAAAAATTGCAATGGAACCCGAATCCGGCACATCTGTTACGGTCGGAGAGTTTCAGGGGAAAGTTGATTTCGATCCGGGAAGCGGGTCTCAATTGCAAATAGCTGAAGGCATACAGGATATATTCATTACCTCCTTTGATTCTTCCGGACAATGGTTGTGGACCAAAACTATCTCCAGTATAGATGGCGTCATCATTTCAAAAGCACTTCGTATAGATCCCTTTGATCAAAGTATTTATTTGCTTGGCCAATTTACGGGCAACATTGATTTTGATCCGGGATCAGGGATTCAAAATGTGAGTGCATCTTATTCGGAATATTCACCATCAACCTTTCTTCTTAAACTGAGTGCCTCAGGCCAGTTTCTATGGGTCAGAACGATTCTCAGTAATGATACCAATGGAAGCAATTGCTGGAGTCACGATCTAGCTGTAGATGCATGTGGACATCTTTATATCACTGGAAATTTTTCCAACGGCCCGGTTGATTTTGATCCCGGACCTGGTCAATTTCTGATGCACGCCGGTGAATATGCAGGGTATTTGCTAAAACTTGATACACTTGGATATTTTGTATGGGTCAGGCGCATTGGAAGTGAATCATCAGAAAACATATGTTATTCTTCTCCACTTTCGATTGCGATGCTTCCGGATGACGAATCGATGTACGTCACCGGCTCCTTTGCCGGCACGTGTGAATTTGATGAATCGGGAAGTGAATACACCACCGAACCGGAATGGGACAATGATATTTTCATTGCAAAATTGGACAGTTCGGGATTAACTCACTGGGTGAAGACAATTGGAAATGCCTATACACATGATTATGCGATGTCGATTTGCACAGATCGAAATGTTGAAAAGAATCTTTACCTATTTGGAACATTTGAAGGCCCGGTTGATTTTGACCCTGATACCGGCAGCGCCATGTTGTACAATAACCTATATCAGCAGGTTTATCTTTTGAAATTAGATAGCACGGGGAGTTTCGTTTGGGTTAAAGGATTCGAAGGGCCAGGTGTAGAAAATGCGATTGATATGACAGTCGATACACTGGGTCACACCATCTATTTGACAGGCAATTTTGAAATGAATATGGATGCAGATCCAGGTCCTGATATAGAAAGCCTGGTGTCTCATGGAGGGAAAGATTTATTCTTTATCGCTACCGACGAATCCGGAGATTTAAAATATGCTGAAGGGATTGGCACATCTGAAAATGAAGAAATAGCAGGGCTTAGCCGGAATTCAGGTGCGAGAGTTTTATTGACGGGGACTTTTGATTATCCCAACATGTCCCTGGGTTCAATCCTGGTGGAAAATGCCGGGCCCCCAACCAGCGAGGACGCATTTTTTGGAATGTATGAAGGATGTACAGGTGTAGTGATCAATACACTGGATGATGGTTTTGGGTCGTTGCGTAACGTAATAGCTTGTTCATCATCCGGAGATACGATTGTTTTTGACCTGTCGCTTCCAAATCAAATCACGCTTTCTTCAGGGGAGATACTCATTCAAAAAAATATCACGATTTCAGGACCGGGTGTTGACCAGCTTTCCATTTCTGGAAATAATGCATCACGGATTTTTAACCTGGACGTGGGATATTCTTTTGGATTAAACGAACTGACGTTGAAACAAGCTGCATTTCCTTCGTTAGGCGGAGCCATGCTTGTCAAAGGACATGCTATTTTAGAAAATGTCAGACTGGAACAAAATCACGAAAGTAGCTTACCAAAAGCAATGAGCCTGGTCTATCCCGGAGAACTTGAAATTTTTGGTAACGTTGAAATTAAATATTGAGATGAAAACGGCTACCGCTACCATTGAACCACGAAGGCGTTTTACAGAATCACCACGCTTTCCCATAGCGCCAACCCGCTTTCTTATACACAGCCGGGAAGAGATCAGGATTATCCTTTTTGATGAAGTGGTATGTTGTATTGCGGAGGGAAACTATACAATGATCTATTTAACTGATGGAAGCAAATGTATGGTCTCCAAAACGCTTAAAGATGTTGAAATCATACTTTATCCTTCCCGCTTCCTTCGGATTCATGCCAGTTACCTGGTGAACCTGAATTGTATAAAGCGAATTCTCAAATCGCACTCCTACCGGGCAGAATTGCCTTTCAATCTTACACTGGATATTTCTCGTTCAAGACAAAAACAGTTGCTTCATCGGATTGAGGCCATGTGCGGATCCATGCCATATATAAAAAATGCCCCGACCCCAGAGAGCCCTTCCTCTGATGAAAAGAAGACTCGTGCCACGAGGTCCTAACCTATTGTCTATCAACGCCCCAGACCACTTTTTAACACTCCTAAACCAATCTTTTTTTGAAACGGCATAAAATGAAAAAGAAAAAAATTATTCGCCGAATGAAAAAAATCCTGAAAAACCGGTAACACTTTACCACCCTCAGTACACTTATAGTTGATATGAATAGGCATTCATTCTGAAATGTCCTTTCAAAAAATTATTTCATACTTCAAAAGTTAAAAACAATGAACGTTAAACACTTTCAAACCAGGCTGGATGAGAGCCATCTCCAGAAAGACCAGGATACCATAAACCGGTTTATGGAAACAGTCAGGGTCAAAAAAACCACAACCCAGTTCGTCATCGGACAACCGGACTTCTGGTCTGTGTTGGTATTTTATGAAAATGGAGAGTCGCATGAAACCACTCCAAAAGAAAAAGACAAGGTTTCCGTTGAACAGGAAGTTGAATTGACAGAACGCGAAAAACAAATTATGCAAGCCTTAAAGCAATGGAGGAAAGATCGCGCAAAAGAAGCGAACCTGCCCGATTTCCTGATCTGCCAGAATGCATCCCTTCTCGCTGTCACCAAACGAAAACCGGAAAGCATCCGTGAACTATCAGGTGTAAAAGGATTCGGCGCACAGAAGATTGCTAAATACGGCGATGACATCATTGCTGTATTGAATGCATTCTGATCCGCATTCAATTTAACCGGATAGAGTTTGTTCCCTGTTTGATCAGGATGAGACTTCGGTTTGTCCATGCTTTGGGAATAGGACCTTGCATATTGGCAGCAAATTGTGTGTGCTCAAGAAGAAGAGTTCCGTCGTTCAGAATAGCACCGCCATCGGTTGCTTGATTACCCTTGTACAAGGTGACATAGGAAAGAGTTAATTGCGTTGACGGTAACACATGAAAGATGCGTGTCACAAGCTGACCTGAAACGACTATGCCCTGATCGACGAGACCAGCTATAACCAGATCTTTATCAACATCGATTTGGGAAGACAATGTTATAGTATCCGGCAAGGACGCCGAAAAACGAATCGTATCGCCATCGCATGAAGCATTGATAATGTCGCGTAAAGATCCGGCTCCGGAATCAGCCGTACTGGTCACAATCCTTTGCAGAGGTATACCGTGACAATAACAATAATTATCCCAGGTGTCGTTGGTCGTACAAGGATTTGCATCATCGCATGATACCCCCGGTGAACAATCCGAACTTTTGATCAGCGTAAACTGATCATCAATAGCTCCCGTTTGCCTGAGGAAAATAACGGAGAGGGTGTCTTCATTTATTTTGAGAACGCACGAACCCAGGCTAAGTGCATCATAGTACATGGCCGGATGATTCAGCGGCCCTGCTTCTGTCTTACCCGAAGAGCCTGTCGTAATATAGACAGCGCCTAAACCACTTTCCGGTCCAACCGGGGCTTTGTAATATGCGCCGTCATTGTTCACCTGACCCGAACCGGAGCCCGTCACACCAACTGTATTTGTTTGCAAATTGAAAGTGGAAGAAAGACCATAATGTCCATTCAACAAAAAAGACCTTTCGTACGAATGACTGTGCCCGGATAAAACAAGGTCCACACCATACGATTCAAGCAGCGGCAAATAATTCTGTCGCATCTGCATCAGGTTTGATTCAGTGTCCGAGTTATGAGAACCTTTTGTATAAGCAGGATGATGCCAAACCGCAATGATCCAGTCTGCAGATGTATTATCAAGATCATCGGCACACCATTGATACATCGGGGCACCTACTGATCTGTCGGTTTCGTAACTATCGAGAATAATAAAATGCACCGATCCGTAATCAAAAGAATAATATGCTTCAGTACCGGATGGCTCTCCTCCACATTCACCGTTTTTGGGGAATGTAAAAATATCGTAGTAAGGTCCGGTCTGAGTATCCGAATTTGCAGAGTTTCCATCATGGTTGCCAAAGCAGGACCAGGCAATGGTGTTCTTTAATTTGGCTTCATACATATTCTGGAAAATCGCTGTCTGGTATTCTGCATCCGTTCCATCCGTATATGCATTGTCACCAAGAAACAGCATCATGTCCGTGTGTTGCGAACCGATATAGTTGTAAAAAGCATTTCTCACGTTACGGGCATTGTTATTTCCTGTGCCACAATCACCCAATATCCAGGCAACCAGGGCTGCGTTGCTTCCCGGAGTTGGATAAGATTTGAAATACACATCTGTTGATGGAAAAACTAACGTATCCGATGGATTGCGGATCTGGTAATAATAAATCGTCGATGGTGTGAGTGAATCGATCATCAACACGTGTTCCATCTTCGGGGTCATCTGACTTTCATGATGAACCAGTGAGGTTGTACTTGAACCAAAATCCAGCATCGAAGGTGTGTTGATGTTTGTTCTCCAGCGCACAATGATGCTCGTATCATTCGCCTGCTGCAGATAGGGTCCTCTCGTGATAACAGCCACTCCTGAGGCGGGTACACCATTCATTGAAAAATCAAAACTGATATCCGTACTACTTGCAGCATGTTGATGAACTTCAATAGCTACCACATTGGTTCCGTTAATCAATAGATTAGACAGCGATGTTGTAGCTGAAGCATTGTCTCCGCTGTTGGATGAAGCATATGTGTTGTAATTAATATTTCCTGATGGCATATTCACCCGCCATATTTCATTTCCATTGAGATAGACTACGACACCGTCGTCGTAGGTGAGCTGGAGACTCAAACCGCTGAAATCAGCAATGTCATTAATGGTAAATGACTTCCTGAAATAGGCCGTTAAGGTGGTGGCGGATATGGTTGTGGTTTCATCGCCATCACCATAACCTAACTGTGCAGCACCCGAACCCCATGAAGTATCAACATATGACGGTTGTTTCCAATTGACACCTGATTGTGAAGGTGGTGCCATGCCCAGGTCATAATAACGCCACACGCTTCCGGTATAAATCATTTGAGCGGCCATGGTGCCCGTACAAAAAAGAAAACTGATCAGAATATAAAGTCGCATGTCAATTTTCAAGTTGGTGTAACAGGGTAGTTATTTCCGAATAGAGTTTTTCTATCGATGGGATATTTCGTTTTTGAACCGGCAAAATTTCTATTGACGAAATTGCTTTTAATAAATCCTCCTTCGCTTTTTCCGGTAATTGCATTTCGATATACAGCTGTGCTCTTTCAAAATAAGGTTTGCTTTTAAATTGAGCCTGTTCAATGATCGAAGACTGAACTTGTATAGCATCTTCGTAACGGCCACTCTGTTGAAAAAGGAATACCAGATCTTTTTGAAGGGAATGGATCATTCCGAGTTTTTTCAAACCGTCTTTGATAACTTCAATCGCTCTTTCTTTGCTCCCTGGTGATTCACAGGCGGCCATATCTCTTGAAGCATCGAGGAATAAAACCGGTGAAGGATGATCGGCGAGTGCCAGTAAAGCAGTCATTGATTCTGCGGCCTCACAGTATCTGTCCAGTCGCGCCAGAATCTTACCCTTTAATTCGATTGCAGGCAAATGGTATGGTTCGATATCGAGAGCCTGGTTGATAAATAGCAAAGCACTATCCGCTGCATTCAGACTGTAAAATGATTTACTCATGCCCAACATAACCCTTGCATTAACCAGATCATGGTGGATGCAAAACGAAAAATCAGTCTTTGCAGATGAAAACTCTTCATGTAAAACGTAGAGCTCACCCCGCTCAAGATAGAGCTGAGGATCCAGCGGGTTAAGCTCTATTTCTTTTGTTTTCTCAAGGATGCGCTGGTCCAGGTCTCCATGCATGAAAACATAAAAAATGAATAGTGTGGATTTTAAAAAATAACCCATGATCAATATAAAAAATATGATGGCCTTCTTTTTAGAAAAGACGATCAGATTGTCACAGGGTGGAATGCAAAAAAAGGGGGTGCAACAAAATTAAAGGAATTGTGGTACCCCCTGCCCCTAAAGGGAGAATTTTATAAAGTTCCCCCTTTAGGGGCAGGGGGTAAACGAATAGGGTACAAATAAAAAAGGCCTCCTCACGGAAGCCTTTCGATAATTCGGTTATATGGTTAGGTTCCCCGATCTTATCCTCTGCAATCAGCTTTCAGTGCTCTCAGTTCTTCGGGTGAATTAACAACGACCAACGTACCATCTTTTTTCTCAACGGTGATGGGGAATACAAATTCAGGGCGGCCGGGTACTCCGGGATTAGCCTGCCTCCATGTACGTACAGCTTCTTTCAATTCCCGTGGTGTCGAGACAGTGACTTGTGTGCTGTCGGGAAACTGGAGCGTCAAAGGGAATACAGGTTTAAAACAAGGCCTGTCTTTTCCAAGATGGCCATGATGATTAGGACCAAATGTTGCAGCTATACACGACCTGCGAAGGTCCATCAATTCTTCCGGGGTCGATATGGTGACCACTTCACCTGCATCGTTGAGTACATCAAACGGAAGAACCAGGCGGGGTCTTTCAGGCCTGGGTTGGGATCCGGCGTTAGCCTGGAACCAATCCCTAACAGCCTGGTGCAATTCATCATAATCCCCCACTTCCTGTGTGGTACCATCAGCGAACTCGAGTGTCACCGGAAATACCAGCTCAAAGCAACCTTCTACTCCGCAGCCGCTTCGTTCTTCAATTTCATACACGGATTGCAGTACAAAGTTTTCAACATCGGCAGCTGACTGATCTTTCTGGCAGGATGTAATCCATCCTGTCATCAATACGGACAAGATCAATCCGATCGGTTTCATTAATTTTTTATACATGGCGATTTTAATTTTACTGTTTAATAATTTCCAATTTCAACTATAAGAAAGAATGAAAGTTCATTTGTACTCAATCGGTCATTAAACAAATGGTGGGCAAACCTGACCATTACATTTTTTGCCGCAAGGAGTTGGATGGTTTATAAATGTTTATTGGTTTATGAGTTTATTAGTTTCAGCAAGGGAAAAGCTAATTTATTTAAAATGACCTGTTCTTAATTTTAAGCTTATCATCTATCATGTGGTTTGCTCTTCTCCGTTCCCTTGCCTTTTACGAATTTCCATGTTCCGGTATTTGTATTATTGGCACTGACCTGACAGTTAAAGTCCCAATTTGAACCACTTGCACCTGCACCCATATCTGCTGTCCAATAGGTAGTGATCCCGGATGGGTTAAACCCGGAAGTAATATTTGTAAGAATTGTATTGATAGCATCCGTGTCAATGCCAACACCTGATACCGAGTTGGCTGCATCGAATAAAGTAAATGCCAGTAAATTAGTGCCTGCCCATCCTGCCAGGTTGATAGCAATTCTGTTATCAGGATTACCGGTGGTAGTTCGGCTTGGTGGAAATTGGAACGGTGTGATTCCCAGTGCTTGAAATTGTTCTGCAGTATAGGCATTGAGTCTGGAAATAGACATAATACGTTGGTTTTTTTGGATAAATAATAGTTATGACCATTAAAGATAAAAACTTACAATGGACTATTACTCAGACCAAAAACCTGATTTCAGGATCTGGTTTCATGACATATTTATCTCTCCTAATCCTTTAAAAGCATGATTTATGCTCTCCGGGTGAGTACAATTAAACCTTACACCCTTCTTACGGTTGAATCTGAATATTAATCATCAAACTTAAATCAACATGTACATAAAAGCTATCAAACCATTTGGTTTGTTCTTATTGCTGGCCATTGCCGGCTTGTTTACTTCCTGCCAGAAAGAGGACACTCTGGCATCCGATGCCGACAATTTTGCAACCCTTTCTACACGGGGTGTTGAACGAGGTCCTGGCGGAGGATTAGCCGGATGCTATGAATTGGTTTTCCCGGTGACTATACAGCTTCCTGACAGCACTTTCGTTGAAGTCGGCGATTATGATGCCCTGAAACAGGCTCTCCATGACTGGTACATAGCTAATGGCGGTCATCCTCATCATTTCCGACGGATAGTACTCGTATACCCGGTTCAGATTATCAATTTAGCCGGTGATACCGTTACAGTCGAAACTCCGGAAGCCATGAGGGAACTGATCGCCCTATGCCGGCCTGATGGCGGTGGACACCACGGTGGCGGCGATCCTGATACATTAGGAGGAGGTCATCATGGAGGTGGCGGACATGACAGTATCGGCGGTGGGGGGCATCACGGGTCATCACGGTGGCCCATGTTTCACCTTCGTTTTCCCGCTGACCATTTCTTTCCCGGACAGCTCACAGGTTACCGTTAATTCGCAGAAAGAAATCCAACTTGCCACCATCACATGGAACCAGAATAATCCAGGGCAACACGGACATCCCGAATTTGTTTTTCCAATCACTGTCACGATGCGCGACGGAACGCAGGTCGTTGTTAACTCCAAAGAAGAATTGCGAGCCCTCAAAGAAAGTTGCAGAGGATAATAAGAACACTTTCAGAAAACCCCATATAAAAGCCTCAGGTGATTGGATTCATCTGAGGCTTTTGATTTAAGCAAGGTTGCTGTTATTACATGGCCATATGACAAAAAGCAATATGCAATATGCAATATGCAATATGCAAAACATAAAAAATAAATGTCGTTGTTGGAAGTCTTCTCCAACAGCCAGTAGCTATCCCCTTGCTGAAACTAATAAACTCATAAACCAATAAACATTTATAAACCATCCAACTCCTTGCGGCAAAAAATGTAATGGTCAGGTTTGCCCACCATTTGTT
>JGI24806J26614_1000501_pt1 | contig 12182 bp, 9 predicted proteins | sample Kansoi200umMDA_FD_26614 | JGI IMG/M metagenome (IMG submission 26614)
ATTGTTCAAAAAGTTGTTGATAATACGGTGGGTTGTAATTCAAGCAATAAACCGGCGGCTGAAAGCCCTCCACGAGAAGACCCCACCAGCGATTTAATGATACACTCGAAGTAGCCATCAAGAATTTTCAGCAGCGCCACGGATATAAACCTACCGGTATTATCTCGGATTCGCTAATCAGGGAGATGAATATTCCTGCTGTGCAGAGAGTGGAGCAGATTCTAATGAACATGGACCGCATGCGATGGTTAACTACGAATGAAGCAACGGGTAATTTGATTGTTGTAAATATCCCTGAGTTCGTCCTGCACCTGTATAACGGCAAACAGAAGGTCTTTGATATGGATGTGGTAGTCGGTAAAGAAGGTCACAATACGATGATGTTTAATGGTGACATGAACCAGATAGTATTCTGTCCTTATTGGAATGTACCCCAAAGTATTGTATCACATGAGATACTGCCTGCAATGGAGAAACATCCCGGCTATTTGGAAAAAGAAAATATGGAAATCACGGGCAATGAAGATGGCCTACCTGTAATTCGGCAGCGGCCGGGTGAAAAGAATGCTCTCGGTAGAGTAAAATTCTTATTTCCCAATAGTTTCAATATATATTTCCATGATACTCCTGCAAAAAGTTTATTTCAAAAAGACAAGAGAGCATATAGTCACGGATGCATTCGTCTGAAAGAACCTGAAAAACTGGCAAACTATGTTCTTCGTAACCAGCCGGAATGGACGCCAGAAAAAATTGAAGAGGCGATGAACAGTGGCGACGAAAGATTTGTAAAAATAAAAGATCCCATCCCTGTACTGATTACCTATTACACAGCGTGGGTGGATGACAATGGTCAGCTGAATTTCCGTGAAGATATTTACGGTCACGATACTAATCTTGCAGGCAAAATGTTTTTTTAGTACTATGTCAGTATGAGATTAATGCCGACACCTTTGTTTCAAAAAATCAGCTCACATGCTCTGCACTAGTAAAAACGCTAACATCAATGGGTGCGACTGCGGCACCCTTCCCCATTGGACTATTGGCGATCCACTGTTTTCTTCCATACATTTGTGAGATCGAATTTTCTTTTAATGCACCTCATAGAAGTTAAAGACAAGAGCTCTGAAAAAGAGTTTTTGGAAGTAAATGCCTTAATTAATAGAAACAATCCTGATTATATACGGCCGCTTGATAAAGACATCAACGACGTTTTTGATCACAAGAAAAATAAAGCTTTTCGTCATGGTGAAGCGCAAAGGTGGCTCTTGAAAGATGATGATAAATTGGTTGGCCGTATTGCAGCGTTCGTTAACAAAAAATATAAGAATAAAGGCGACGATGTACCTGTTGGGGGCATTGGATTTTTTGATTGTATCAACGATCAAGTTGCTGCCGATATGTTGTTTGACGTCGCAAGGCATTGGCTATTACAAAGAGGCATGCAAGCAATGGACGGCCCAATTAATCTGGGGGAACGAGATCGCTGGTGGGGTCTTCTCGTGGAGGGCTTTCAGCCGCCGGTTTATTGCTTGAATTACAACCCACCGTATTATCAACAACTTTTTGAACAATATGGCTTCAAAAACTTTTTTGACCAGGTTTGCTTTGCCCTGAAGGTAAAAGACAGGCTCCATCAAAAATTTTATGATCGACATTCTGTACTTGCAAAAGACCCAAACTTTGTTGCCAAACACATACGAAAAAACAATTTGGAAAAATTTGCAAAGGATTTTACCATCATTTATAATAAAGCGTGGGCTGGCCACGGCGGACTAAAAGAGCTAAGCAATTTGGTGGTGTTAAAGATGTTTAAGTCTATGAAGCCTGTGATGGATGAAAGGATATGCTGGTTTACATACTATAAAGATGAACCGATTGCTATGTGGATCAATCTCCCTGACCTCAACCAATGGTTCAAATACTTAAACGGAAAATTTGATCTCTGGCACAAATTGAAATTCCTGTGGATAAAAAGAACAAAAAGGTGTAAAAAGTTCACTGGTCTTGTTTTTGGAATCGTGCCTGAATTCCAAAGCAAGGGGATAGATGCGTTTATGATTATGGAAGGAGCAAAAATTATCCAGGGCCAAATGCTGTATGATGATTATGAAATGCAGTGGATTGGTGAATTCAACCCGAAAATGATTAATGTCGCGGAAAGTCTCGACACTTACCGCAGCCGCAAATTGATAACCTACCGTTATTTATTTGACAGGACGAAAGAATTTAAGCGACACCCCATTTTGACTTGAGTTTGAAGTTTTTCGTCTGTTGTTAACAGCCCAATTTCATAGTTCTGAATTACCTAAATTTGTCGGTGCGACTTTTGACAAACGCAGAAAGGCTTCATGGACAAATTCATCGTTTCCGCAAGAAAATACCGACCCCAAACATTTGATACAGTTATTGGGCAGACGCATATAACCACAACCTTAAAAAATGCGATAAAGAACAACCAGTTGGCCCACGCCTTTTTATTTTGTGGGCCGAGGGGAGTGGGAAAAACCACCTGTGCGAGAATACTGGCTAAAACGATCAATTGTGAAAACAGGACACCCGATGGTGAAGCGTGCAATGTGTGTCATTCGTGCATTTCCTTCAATGAAGGAACATCTCTAAATATCCATGAACTAGACGCTGCCAGCAATAATTCTGTTGATGATATACGCACCCTGGTTGATCAGGTTCGTTTTGCACCGCAAGCTGGCAAATACAAAGTATATATCATCGACGAAGTACACATGTTAAGTTCTTCCGCTTTCAATGCGTTTTTAAAAACGCTGGAAGAGCCGCCCCCGTATGCAATTTTCATTTTAGCTACCACTGAAAAACATAAAATTCTTCCCACCATCCTAAGTCGTTGCCAAATCTTCGACTTCAAACGTATTACCTTAAATGATACGGTTGAACATTTGCAGGAAATATGCAAAAAAGAAAATATCAAAGCCGACAAAACATCCCTCCAACTTATAGCACAGAAGAGTGAAGGTTGTATGCGTGATGCCCTGAGCATTCTTGATAAGATCGTAAGTTTTACAAATGCGCAGGTCAATTATCAGAATACGCTTGAACATCTCAATATCCTGGACGCAGACTATTATTTTAAGTTGATCGATTGCATGCAACAGCAAAATCTTGCCGATGCAATGCTGTTATATGATGATATCAACCGCAAGGGCTTCGAAGGCGATATGGTCGTGAACGGATTTGCCGAATTTATTCGCAATCTTCTTGTTTGCAAGGATGAGCGATGCGCCGATCTTCTCGAAGTCGTGGAGGGTTTTAGAGAAAAGTATATCATCACGGCAAGAACCGTGGCAACGGCTTACCTTGTCAGCGCCCTCAATGTCCTGAATGAGACGGAGATCAACTACAAAGCAGCCCGCAACAAGCGGCTACACGTGGAACTTGCTCTTATTAAACTTTGTTACCTGCATCAGGCTATGGAATTGACTAGTGATCTGAATGGGATAAGTAAAAAAAAATCAATTGAGTCAGCAAAACCCGTCTCGTTCAGAAAAATATTGCCCATTGAAATAGAAACGGGGAAGTCGGAAGTAAAACGGAAGAAGTCTGACACAAAACTTATTATTGAAACAGAGGCTGACAAAGCGAATGTTAAAGAAGAAGCAACCGCGTATAATTCAGAAGGGCAGAAGCCGGAGACACGGTCTGATAAATTTACAATCGTGGCTGGCGCCGATACTGGACAAGCTGATTTTACTCCAAATCCTCCAGATGATGAACGCGTGGAAAAAACTTCAAACACGAAGCTTGGCGCATTGGATAAAATCAGAAAGCAGGTAAAAGGAAATGGAAATCACGATAACGGGAATGGTGCTGCAGCGAGCCCGATTCAATTGGAAGAATTGCAGCAAGCATGGAATGAATATGCTGCGAAACTTAAATCAGAGAAAAATCCAGCGGGTCAAAATTTTGAAATGGCGGAGTTGCGTGTGCAAGATGCAAACAGCTTTCTTGCCATCGTATCGAATAATATCCAGTTGCGCTTCATAGAACAACAAGGACTAAAAGTTTCTCAATTTCTAAGGGAAAAATTGCTTAACAGTCAATTGCAATTTTACATCGTTATGCAGGAAAATACGGCCTCGCTTCCGAATGAAACGCCACTTACCTCGAGAGAACAATTTCAGAAAATGGCGGAGCAATATCCCTTGGTGAAAGAATTGAAAGACCGGCTTAGACTGGAGCTCGATTACTAATTAATTGATTTGTTGAATAGACTTCATTGCCAATGCATTGCCATCGTCATCCTCCCGGTCTCCCATTGATTAAATTCCTTAATTTCGGCGAAATATTTTTCTTTTATGGCTGAAGCAATATTGATGCCCCGCCTGAGCGATACCATGACCGAAGGAGTAATCGCGGCGTGGCATAAAAACGTGGGCGATAAAGTGAAGAAAGGTGAACTTCTGGCTGAAATAGAAACCGATAAAGCTACGATGGAATTAGAAAGTTATAAAGACGGCACACTGCTTCATATTGGCACAGATAAAGGTGGCAAACTACAGGTAAATGATTTACTGGCAATCATTGGTCAACCAGGTGAAGATATCTCTAGTCTTTTAAAGGGTAAGAGCAAATCAGGAGGAAAGGCAGACCCCTCAGAGAGTCAGCCCCAGGAAAAAAAACAAGAACCAAAAGACAAACAACCCGCAACAAGTAATCAGACTAAAGAAATGGATTCTCCCCAACAGGCAACAAGCAGTTCCGTCCAACCGGAGCGCTCCGGAGGAAAGCAACCAGTTGATATTTCAAAAATGGAAGAAGTGGTTTTGATGCCGCGACTAAGTGATACGATGACTGAGGGTGTGATTGCAGACTGGCATAAAAATATTGGTGACGTCGTGAAGAAGGGTGAGGTGATTGCAGATATAGAAACAGACAAAGCCACGATGGAACTGGAGAGCTACAAGAACGGTACGCTATTGTATATAGGGGCAAAGAAAGGCGAAAAGATCGCTGTAAACGAATTACTTTGTATTATTGGTGAAAAAGGAAAGGTGGATGTAGACGCTATAGTTAAAGCAACAAAGTCCATGGGTGAGACCGCCAATGTGCAAGGTACAAGTGACCAGCCAGCCCGCGTCGTCGCACAAGACACAAATGATCATGGTACCAGGCAGGCAGGCAAGCCACAAGACCACTTGGAGGAAGCCCAACCGGCAACGTCTGAAAATGGAAGGATTAAGGCTTCGCCCCTGGCCAAAAGATTGGCCGCGGAAAAAGGTATTGATCTCCGTAAAGTGCACGGGACCGGAGATGGAGGCCGAATTACTAAAGAGGACATTGAAAGTTATCGTGAGGTGCCAATTGAACGTCGGGAATCGAAGCAAATGGAGACCCCAAAGTATGTTTCGCAAGCGCCTGTTGGTGAAGAAAGCTTTGATGAAGTTCCTGTTTCACAAATGCGGAAAACAATAGCCAAGCGCCTTGTAGAAAGTAAATTCGGTGCGCCTCATTTTTACCTTACTATGTCCATTGATATGGATAAGGCAGTGGAGAGTCGCGCAAAATTAAATGAAACAAGCCCTGTGAAAATTTCGTTTAACGACATTGTCCTTAAGGCGTGCGCCGTGGCTTTGAAACAACATCCCGCAGTGAACAGTAGTTGGCTTGGTGATAAAATAAGACGCAACCATCATATTCATATTGGCGTAGCAGTGGCAGTCGAGGAGGGTTTACTGGTTCCAGTCATCAGGTTCGCTGATGCCAAATCTCTTTCCCAAATCGCAGCTGAAGTAAAAGAATCCGCCCAAAAAGCAAAGGATAAAAAGCTACAACCAAAAGATTGGGAGGGAAATACTTTTACAATTTCTAACCTGGGTATGTTCGGAATTGAGGAGTTCACGGCTATTATAAATCCGCCTGATTCCTGCATACTTGCAATCGGAGGGATTCAACAGGTGCCCGTTGTAAAGGATGGCCAGATTAAAATCGGAAATGTAATGAAGGTTACAATGAGTTGCGATCACCGCGTAGTTGATGGAGCCACCGGTTCTGCTTTCCTGCAAACGCTAAAAAATTTATTGGAAGAGCCGTTACGGATGATGATATAACGAAGCCGATCAGCACTCGCGCCTGCCCTACAATCGGAATTTTTCACCTGTGAAAAAAGTATTTAGCCTAGGTATTCTTTCTTACTGGTTGATTTTTTTCGTCAAAAGATTTAGATACTTGCCAAATTGGTATTTATTTCGCTAATGAAATCAATACTATGATAGACCAGGATCTTGAACCAAAATTCTCGTGGACCCTTGCGCTTTTTGTTATGGGCGTTTCCTTCCTTATTTTTTGCAAACTCCTCGAATTATTAAACAGCAGTTATCCAAAGTTATTCATATGGGTAGGAATAACAGCCCTGACCGCCGGATGTTTGAACGCATTTTTTTCTTTTATCACGAGGCCAAAGAATTCTGCACACCATCAGCGGCAAATTGATCAGTAATCCGCTTGCAGCAACACAATTTTTCCGTTCATAGTCGACGCAATAACATGTTGTCGATCGACGACCCGAAGTGTATTTACCATTGAGTTATCTATCTTATGTTCCCATTCAATTTTGAGGGCCAAGGGATCAATGCAATACACTATGCCATTCTTCGTTCCGAAAAAAACTTTTCCATCTTTTTCAATCAGCGCCGAGGGTGTATGCTCGTAACCAAAACCACAATTCATTTTCCAGGCAGGGTGTTGCGACTCTTTGCTTGTGTGGTAAGCAACTATTGTATCCTGCATAGTCTTTCCGTAGATAAACTTTCCATCGTTTGAAATACCAATTGACTCGCGGACAGTAGCCTCATTATTTCTCCAAAGCGTTTTTCCTTCGTTAGCATCTATTGCTGAAATATAGCGATCTGGTGCGACAACGTATACGACGCCATTATGAGCAACCGGGATGCATGCCGCGGGAGAATAATTAATAACGGGCGAGCCATTACTCCATTTCCATTTTAACTGTCCACTTGTTCGGTTCACTGCATAAAGGTTTTTATCCCATGCGCCAAAGATCACATCGTCATTATATAGTAATGGCGAGCTTACAACCGGCCCTTCCAAACCGCTAAATTGCCAGAAAATGTTTCCTGACGTTAGATCCAAAGCATAGAATGAATGATCGCTTCCCCCAATAAAAATTGTATCACCACCCATGACAGGCGATCCAAGCACAGAGGCACCTGTTTGTCTTTTCCAGATCAACCTTCCGTCATCCGGAAAAAGGCAGTACACTTTTCCATCCCCTGAACCAACAACTAACTTATTCTTTGAAATGGCAGGAGAAGAAAATATTGAACCTGATGTTTCATAGGTCCACTTTTGTTTTCCGTCTTTCATTTTCAATGCAATTATTTTCCCGTTCTGATCCCCAACAATTACAAGATCGTCTGCCATGGCGGGCGTAGAAATGACATTGGCATCGGAAGAGTAAGTCCATATTTCCTTCACTTTTGAATACTTTTCATTAATGCTGTAATCGGGACGTGAAAACCTTTCATTTGGAACCAGGGTTCTTTTTTCAATTTGCACAGCGGTCCACGACGCAAGGGTCTGTAGCGCCGGCCGTCTCTCTGAATAGATGATGGAATCATTTTTAATTTCCACAATGTTAAACCCACCAACTTCTGCTTTTGCGCGAAGATTAGAACGGCCCATTATGCCGGGAATGCCTTCAAAATTAAATGCCTTATTTACATGACCATGGCCACACAAAATGGCAAGAGTATTATATTGCCTTAACCTATCTGTTATTTCATACCAATTATCGAGGCTGTTATCCATGGGATAATGATTCAGAAAAATTAGCGGCTGCTCGCGTGAAGTATTTTCCAATATCTTATTGAGCCAGACAATGGCGTCTCTCGGTATGTGCCCATCGCTCATCCTCACGTAGGGACCGGAGGCACACCCAATGAAGCGGATTCCATTGAAATCAAACCAGAATTTATCCGAGCCGAATGTTGTGACGAAACTTACTCCACCGCTTTCACTCCAACCAGTATCATGATTTCCGGGAATGATATAATATTTTACATGCAGGCTGTCCAGGATCTGCTTCGCTGTTTTTAGCTGCGCATTGGTGCCAAGTTCAGTAACGTCCCCCGTAATTACTACAAACGCAACGTTGCTCATACTGTTTATATCTGCGACACTTCGTCTCAAGTCTTCTTCCGCCTTGCCGTCGGGTGAACCAATGTGCGTGTCACTGATATGAATGAAACGGAAGGGTTTTATCTGAGCGTGCAATAAAAAGAATGACAGGCAAAAAAAAATGAAAAACAGTTTCTTCATTTCGGCAAATTAAACCAGAAACAGATAACAACCAGATCGGAGTTTAGAAACGTAGAAAATCGACCGATCCAGCGGGCTATGATCGACGGCATTAAACAGACCGACCTTAGATAGTAAAAAAATTCTATCTTTCAACGTGCTACACCGATCAACGATACAATTACTACGTTTCCATTTTTCATTCTTTCTTTTACCTGTTTATTTATTTGCGTTGAGCCAGTTACCCGAAATCAACTGGCGGGATGCATTGATTGTTTTTTTTGTCTTGCATATCCTTGTTTATCCATCCAGCAATGGGTACAATTCATATATGGACAAGGATGAAACGCCTATAGGTGGATTAAAGAATCCGCTCCAGCCATCCCGACAGCTATTCTTTGTAACGCTTGCCATGGATATGATCGCGGTTGCTGTTGGCTGTTTCGTCAGTTTTTATTTCGCTGCTGGTGTCCTGCTTTATATAGTTGCATCAAGAGCATACAGTTATCGCGGCATTCGCTTAAAGAAGTATCCGGTGGTTGGATATTTGACAGTTGTGGTATTCCAGGGAGCTTTGACATTTTTCATTTCTTACCATGGTAGCAGTGTTGATAAAACCGTTAGCGTCCCGATATTGCCTATGCTGGCCTCGGCCTGCTTAATTGGTGGTTATTATCCGCTCACGCAGATTTATCAGCATGATGATGATCGCCATGACGGGATCCTTACCATCAGTATGCTCCTTGGAAAGCGAGGGACGTTTGTTTTTTGTGGCGGAATTTTTGCAGCAGCAACCCTATTGATGTTGGCGACGTTTTATTATGAGCATCAGCTTCGGTCTTTTTTTATCTTTCTGGGGTGCATGCTGCCGATGGTTTTGTTTTTTTTAAGCTGGATGGGGAAAGTGTGGAAGAATGAAACCGAGGCAAGTTTCATTAATAGTTTGTGGATGAATGTTCTTGCCTCCTGCTGCACCGCAATTTGTTTTTTAATTTTGATAACGCTGAAATTCTTTGAGTAAGATCATTTCAATAGGAACGGCATTACCACCTTACAGGCACAGGCAGCAGGATATCCAAAAGTTTATGGAACTGGTATTCGCTATGGATCGAGGCGAAAACAGAAAACTTAAATTTCTATACCAGCATAGTGGCATTGAATACCGGTACTCAACGATTGCTGACTACAGCCGTGACATAAAGGATTGGAGATTTTATCCTCAAAGTGAAAATCTTGAGCCCTTTCCTTCCCTCGAACATCGTATTCAATTATTTAATAAACATGCAGGGCCGCTTTCTGTTGCCGCCATTCGGAATTGCATCGGCGGCTTCATTCACAGCCAGGACATTACGCACCTGATTACTGTAAGCTGTACGGGAATGAGTGCGCCTGGTCTTGATCTGCAGGTAATGGAATTATTGGACCTTCCAAAAAACGTTTACCGCACTTCTGTGAATTTTATGGGTTGTTATGCAGCCATCCATGCGCTAAAGATCGCGGATGCAATTTGTAAAAACGAGCCGGGGGCAAGAGTAGTAATAGCTTGCACGGAACTGTGCACGTTACATTTTCAAAAAGAGCCGACTATCGACAATATTACTTCCTCACTCCTGTTTGGCGATGGATCTGCTGCTGTGTTAGTAATGAGCGATGAAAACAGAAAAGGAATCAGGCTGGATCATTTTTATTCGGAAGTAATCACAAAAGGAAAAAACGATATGGCCTGGGAGCTATCATCCCTGGGGTTTTTGATGACACTCAGCGGTTACGTCCCTGAACTCCTGGAAGAAGACTTTAGACCCTTAGTCACAAAAACCTTAAACAAAGGGGGGATTGAAAAAAAACAAATCGCGCATTGGTGCATTCACCCAGGTGGTAAAAGAATTCTCGATGTCGTTCACCAAAGCCTCGAATTTGAAAACGGTGAGTTGGCTCACTGCTATAGTGTGCTGAAGGAATTCGGCAATATGTCGTCGGCAACAATATTGTTTGTCTTGAAAAAAATTATGGAAGGCTCTTTGGAAAATGATCAGAAAATCTTTACCGCCGCTTTCGGACCCGGCCTCACCATGGAAACTTTTATTGCCTCATGTCAATAAGGTTATCCTTCGCGATACCGATGCTTTTTATACTTTGCCCGAAAAAGCAACAACACCCCGAAGCGCCTAATGGATTTCTCTAGACGATCATACAAAAAGGAATTGCTGGACAGGGGCGATATTCCATTTGAGGACATCAAACAGAATATGAAAGAGCTTGATTATATCAATGCCAAGTTGGGAGGACATAAGATTACATTGGATGGTTTAAGAGTTATTATTGAAAGAGGCGTTAATGGATTTTCAGGAGGATCCAATATCTCGATTCTCGAAATCGGTTGTGGAGGAGGTGACAACTTGAGGGTGATAAAAAAGTACTGTAAGAAAAGAAACATTCCTGTTCAGTTAATTGGAGTCGATATCAATCCTCACTGCATTCAGTTTGCGGAATCGAGAACCGAGAATGAAGGCATACAATTTTATGCGTCTGATTACAAACTTCTCAGGCTGGAGCAAAAGCCAGGTATTGTTTTTTCGTCTCTATTTTGTCACCATTTCACTGATCAGGAATTTATTGACATTTTGAAGTGGATGAAAGAAAATTCCCTCATCGGGTTCTTTATTAATGATCTTCATCGCCATACTCATGCCATTACCGCAAAGTGGAGTGATCATCCCGGCCGCGTCTCCTATCATGAGCGCATGATGCTCCACCTGGTTTTTTTTTGAAAAACTGATCTGGGAAATCGTTACCGGTGTTTCATATAATATTCTGCACTCACCAAATATCTTCCGAAGGTGCGGGTTATCGCAGAGTATATTTTTCTCCATCTGGTGTATTGAGTTACCGCTTTGCGCTAGATTTTTCGCAGTAGTAAGGTAGCACAGGCAAAAGTTGCCATCCTCAATTTGCGAGATGCCGCAGTAGCCATTCCTGAAGTTATGCAAGGCAATTAAATCATGTGGCCAATTTGTTTGGATGTGATATTTTACGGCTATATAATTGTTCAACTTGTTTTGTTTTTGCAAAACAAAGTTGCGTTTCCATTTTATATCCAGGTTGCTTCGTTTACCAAAAGTACCAGCAGCTATTTTCGAATTCGCATTAAACCCTGCGCTCTGAACATTGAACACTTCATTTTCAAAGACTATGTTGTCAACTCGTGCACCCTCCACAACATGGACTCCAGCTCTCCGGGCAATTTCAGCCATCAACGCATCCAGCTTGTACCTACTAATACCAACTCCACCCAGCGGCAAACCATGCTCGACCTTTTTCCCATTAGGTGCTGTAACCAGCAACTGTCTAATAATCGGAAGGTTCATTTGGCTCATGGGAACACCAAGATCTTCCAAGAAATTCCAACTCTCCACGCTTATGTACTCTCCGCAGACTTTGTGAAAAGGGTATTTTTCCTTTTCAAACAGAATAGTGCTGTAGCCGGCTTTTGCGGATTGGATGCCCAAGGCGAGACCGGCAAGACCTCCACCGACTATGGCAATATCGTACCCGCCAAACTGCACGATACGGGAGTCATCTAGGTTGTGTTCGTCGCTCATGAATTACGATCATTAACCATCGAAAGGCCCATTTCCATTTTATCTGGGCATTGAATATTGAACATTGCGCATTGAATGTTTCAAGTTCCTGTCTTTTAAATCCTCTCAAAACACTTAAGGGAGCGTCATTTTTCACCAGGTAGCTTTTTGAAAAAACTTTTGTCAACCATTTGATCGAGTAATACGCAAGAGGATGGCGATGAAGATCATTAATAAAGAACCCGATGAGGGAATTTTCTTTCATCCACTTCAAAATGTCAATAAATTCCTGATCAGTGAAATGGTGACAAAATA
>JGI24806J26614_1000502_pt1 | contig 12174 bp, 11 predicted proteins | sample Kansoi200umMDA_FD_26614 | JGI IMG/M metagenome (IMG submission 26614)
AATTTATAAGCTAATTAATTAATTATTGTAATTCTAGATAGAATCCCTTATCTATAACTACTCCATAATTAATTTAATGACTATTTGATCGCTCCAAAAGTAACAATAATTATTACAAAAGAGTTTTATAACATTTAGCACGGTGACTCAATAACTTAAAATGAGAAAAGGCTGTAAATGGTAACAATATATTATTATACTAATAATTTTAGAAAATATTACTGAAATTTATAGGATTATTTTATATTTTACAACTCTGGATTTATCTTTCCTATCACACGATTTCATAATATTAGAAATAAAATGATTTACAAGTATATTGAAATGTATAAATTGGTATTAATGTTATAATTTTATAAATAGATTGATACGAGTTAGTTTCTTTATCATATTATTTTTTTTTAATTTGGTTACTTTAGAATTTATCAATGCTCAAACTAACTCAACGATCATTTTGGAAAATGAAGCGTTAAAAAAAACTTCTGAAAAACCAAAAATAGAAGTATCAATTGAAGGGACACCTAATAACGACAAGATTCGGGGAGGTGACGGAAATGATAAGATAAATGGGGCTGATGGTAATGATATCATTTACGGTAAAGAGGGAGACGATGAATTTGAAGGAGGAAAAGGTGATGACATTTTATACGGTGAGGAGGGAGATGATAGTATCAATGGTGGTAGAGGTAATGATAAATTAGTAGGAGGGATCGGCACTGATGAATTGAAAGGTGAAAGCGGAGGAGATTTATTTGTATGTGATGAAGATGACAAAGTTATTGATTTTAATTCTGTTGATAATGACAGAAGTGAAGGTTCCTGTGAAATAATAGATAAGGGTTTGCCTTATGATAGTAATGAAAATGCTAATAATAATGACGAATCTGATAACGATAAGGAAGAGGATGAGGAAGAGGAAGATGAAGATGATGACAGTTCATCATTGCGACCCATATTCTAAGACTTACAATGTTAAATGATAAACAATTTATAAATTAAAATAATGATTTATAGAATGCTTTAAATGATTAAAAATAAAAATAATATATCATAATAGACAATAATTCAAATAAGTTTTTATAATTAAAAAAATAATTTTACATTTAGGCCAACTAAATGGATTAGTCACAAAAATGCACTTCCTAAGTTAGTAAAGACTATGTAATAAACTTTTTAACAATTGTATGGTATATTTTTTTATTCATTAGAACACTACAATAAATAATTGAGTTTTTCATTTGAATACTACCAACAAGAAAGATGAGCTCTAAAAATAGAGGTTTATATCATAAATAAGTATTTTTTATGTCTCATTTCGATCTGTATTTTATTCTCTTCCTTCATTGTTGTTGCGATAATTACCATACGGACTACGTCTATAGCCACTTCCCCGATAATTATTTCCATAACTATATCTAGAGAAGTTTCCAGATCTATTGTTACTACTATTATAGTAATTATTTACAGATCTGTCACGATAAAATGTACGATAAGATCTTTGAATGACCGGTATTTCTATTCCCATTTCGTCATTAAGTTTACGCATATTTTGTTTAGTCCTCCTCATAATTCTTGTAAATGAATCAATGCGTTCATTAGATACCAATGATATTGCTATTCCGCTCCCTCCTGCTCTCGCGGTTCTACCAATTCTATGAAAATATGTATCAGGATCTTCTGGTACATCATAATTAATGACATGACCTACAGCTGGAACATCGATTCCTCTTGCTACAATATCAGTTGCAACAAGAATATCCTCACTTCCATTTCTGAATCTGTATATAGCCGAGTTTCTTTGTTTTTGAGAGAGATCGCCATGAATCATAGTAGTTCTGAATCCATCTTCCTTCAAAAAATGAAAAACTTTTTCTGTTCTCTGCTTTGTGGAGACAAAAATGATAGTTTGTTGTTTGTTGTTCCTATTTTGTATGAGGGTACATAAATGTTTGAATTTTTCATTCTCTCTTACAATTAAATAGGACTGCTCAATGGTATCAAGGCTTAGTTCATCTTTATTAAGTCTTATTTCCTGATAGTTATGCATATATTCTTGAGCTAAATTTATAATTTCAGCTGGCATAGTAGCTGAAAAGAGACATGTCTGGCGCTCTTCATTGACATAAAATAATATAAACTTGATATCTTCAATAAAACCCATGTCCAACATTCTATCGGCCTCATCCAAGACGACAAATTTTACATTATCAAGTTGAATCGACCCTCTTTTAAGATGATCTATCAACCTACCTGGCGTTGCCACAATTATTTGTACTCCTTTTCTTAATTGTTCTTGTTGTATTGCAATACTTTGTCCACCATAAATGGATATTGTTCTAATTCCTACATATTTAGAAAATTTATTAATTTCATTTGTAACTTGCAATGCTAATTCTCTTGTTGGGACTAAAATTAATGCTTGAATAGGAACACGAGTATGTATCTTAGTCAATATGGGGAGTGCATAGGCTGCTGTTTTACCAGTTCCTGTATGTGCCTGGCCTATCATATCTAAACCTTTTAGAAAAATTGGTATAGATTCTTGTTGGATAGGGAATGGATTTTTATATCCATGTTCATTGAGTGCTTTGACAATTGGAGTACTAACTCCTAATTCTTCAAATGACGATTCCATTTTATTTTTTCACTTTTTAATAGCACAAAAGCACGGAAAAAATGAGAAGTAATCAGTATTAACTTAACAAATCTGCCGTAATTCTCTTGTTAAAGTATATCTAATAAACTGCCTTATAAGGTATACTGATCACAAAATTGGATTTTACCTAACTACTATAATAATTTTCTATAAAATTACTAATAGAACAAATAATAGTTGTAGTTTGTTTGTCTTATTATTATTAACTTACACTAAACTTTTTGTGTATACAATATTAGAAAGATAGGAATAGAAGTTTAACCTATGAGAATAAACAAGTAAAGTAAACTAAATTTTATCCCTATTTATTTGATTTAACAAATTCTAGTGTTAATATAGAGATGAAATGATCCCTCAAAGATGCAATATAGAATCTATTATTTTTAATCTCAACTATTTAATAATGGTAATGAGTTGAGATATAATAAAAATTAAAAAATTAATTGGATTATTTTAGTAAAAGTCACTATAGAGGTTGAAAAAGGAAAAATGGAGTCAAATTCTTCTACTACAGAGATCACACACTAGGCTATTTATTCTCTGCATTTAATCTTCAACTAGAGATATAAGGAGATTAACAAAAATATGAGATTACATATCATTAATTCCAAAGGTTTGAAAACAAATATTACATTTAAATTTCTCTTTACCAGGATTATTAGAAATAATCTCTAATTGACTTTTCGTCCTACATCTAGGGCATTTTCCATAGACAGTTTTTCGTGCTATAAGAATTTTGTTATTTACCTCTATATATATCATAAGTAAATACAATATATATGAAACAGATTAAAAAAATCTGTAAATTTTCAGCAAATTAATCAATGATATTCTTTTTGATAAATTAAATAAATTTTTTCTATGCAGTTAAAAGCTCTTTAGTTTCCTTGCTATCGTCAAATATTTTGTTGCTTCAGAATTCATTCCAAGCTTTTCAAGAGCTTTACCTTTTCCATAATAAGCATCAACATAATCAGGATTTATCCTTATTACTTGATCATAACATTTTATTGCCTCCTCATATCGTTCTAGACAATCAAGTGAATAACCCTTTCCGTAATATGCAGTGATATAATCACTATTTCTATAAATTACTTCATCATAATAAATAATTGCTTCTTCATATTTATTTAGACTACCAAGTGCAACTGCTTTATTATAATAAGCGTCAACAAAGTCAGGATCTATTCTTAATACTTGATCATAACATTTTATTGCTTCCTCATATTGGGAAACATTTGCTAATGTAATTCCTTTATTGTAATATGTCTTAGGAATACTAGAGTCGACATTGATGGCTGTATCATAGTAGTAGAGTGCATCATCAAATCTCCCTAATGCTGCAAGTCCCACACCTTTATTGTTTAGGGCATTGATATCATATGGTTTGATATTCAATGCCAAATCATAATAGTAGATGGCATCTTCATATTGCCCAAGACTCGCAAGTGCAACACCTTTATTGGTTAAAGCATTGATGTCATCTGGTTTTATATTTAAGGCCAAATCATAGTAAGAAATGGCATCTTTGGCTTTATTACTGTTAGCAAGTGCAACACCTTTATTGTTTAATGCACGTATATCATCGGGGTTTGTTTTTAAAACTTTCTCGTACGATTCAGCAGCTTTTTCATATTGACCAATTTTATTTAAAGAATATCCTTTTTCATTTAAAGCATTAATATTACTAGGCTTGAGAGTTAAAGCTTGTTCAAAGGATTTTATTGCATCGTGATATTTTTCTAAATTGTTTAGTGCGAGACCCTTTCTATACCATGCTTCAAAATAATTTTTATCAAGATTTATTGCTTGTTCAAAGCATTTTATTGCGTCATAATACTTCTGAGCTATTTCGAAGAAGAAGCCTTTTTCATAATATAATTTCGGATCATCAGGAGTAACCATTAACAGTTTGTCTATAAGTTCAAGAGCTTTTTCGTATTCTATTAATTCATTGGAGGATAACTCATTGATTCCAGTCGTAAGTTCGCCCTCTTTTTCTGTAAATAAAGGCTCTTCTTTTAGGATATCCTTTGGAAGTTCACTGTCATTATTATTTGATCCATCTATTTGATCCTTCAATAATAATCCTATAATCTAATAATCATATTTAAGTACACCTATATTATGCCGAAGTTATTAGGTGAGTCGTAAATAGCCTTAAAACTTTTATGAAAATTAAATGTTTTTAGAATGGCATGGATCATAAGCAAATACAGAATTTTATTTTTTTTTAATTGTTATAAGTATTTCTCTTGGGTTTTTTTATTGTTCTTATTATTTATGGAAGGCTATTTGAATTGGAATAAATTTAACATTGGATACAGAAAGAATCTATTACTATTGTGTAATAGTTAGTAAAAAAGAAAAATTTTAGTATTCTTAATAATTATATATGAATAATATATTTTTGTTTATATTCATATTGTGGATGATTCATTGTAAAAATTGAATTATTATTGTATTTATATATTGATATTTTCTATGATATTCATTTTACCTACCTATTTCAAAAAAGCCACTATTAGTCTTAAAATTCAACAAAATAAATTCCTAAAGATTATTTCATTATGAATTTTAGAACATATTTATACAAATCAATTTACTGACATAAATTAAAGGTATAAAATGAAAAGAATACAGTTTCAGATAATGGCATACGTAATAAAATTACAATTTAAATTTTTTTTAAACATAATTACCTTAAAGAGATAATAATGAAAGAAAAATAATAATCTTATAAATAGTATATATTTAACAAAAGACATCTATATATATGAAAATATCAGCAATACTTTCAGATTATGATGGAACCCTCTGTCCTACCTCATCTCTAACTTTTAATAATTCTCTCCCAGAAGATATTCATAATATCTTAATTGATATTTCGAAATTTATTCCTGTTTGCATAATATCGAGCAAAGATTTTCAATTTTTAGGATCATGTGTTAACTTTGCTCTTATTATTTCTTCTATGATGGGCATTGAAACCTTTATTTTACCTAAAAGTACGAAAGAAATGAACTATAATTTTAAATCTATTGAAGGCTCTGATTCAAGAGAATTAAATAGCGACATTACAAACAATACTTTACTGGCGTATTGGGTGAAACAAAAAGGAAAATTAATTGAAAATTCATCTATTTTAGAAGAATTAGCTTTAGTGATTTATAAAAATTTCCAAGATATAAAAATTTTACGAAAATATACTTATAAAGAAAAGATTCTTGCAGGTGTTTCTTTTGATTATAGGCATTTATTAAAATGGGAAAATTATAAAGAGAATATTGAACCCCGAATAATTGACAAAATTTATGAATTTATTAAAATAAATTATCCCCAAACTAATACTTTACATATACAAACTTATTTAACACATCCATTTCTAGACATTTATTCAATAGATTGTAACAAAGGGATTGTTGTATCTGAAGTGCGCAAATTATTAAATTTAGATACTAATAATAATATTCTTTATTTAGGAGATTCAGAAAATGATAATCCTGCTTTTAGAAAAGCAAATCTCTCAATTAGTATAAAGTCTGATGAAAGATTAAATACAAAATTGGATTCACATTATAGTCTGGAATTTAATGAATTAAGCTATTTTCTTATAAAATTATGCAAGGAAAATTTTAATTTTACATCTATGTCAATTTAAAATTTAAAGTAAATAGTTATTGGAAAATAAAAACTTTTATCTATTATGTACTACGTATATAGAAATTATTACTTGGAATAAACTTGAAATAGAATATCTTTACGGAATATAGGAATGCTCAATACTATCTACAATATATTCCCTAAAAAATTAAACACATTTTTTATTTTTGTAATGAGAATGCACTAGTGTATACAATTACACCTTATTTGTCTAAAAATTTTATCACTGTTTTAGTAAATACTTCTATTTTTTCTTGATGAGGATAATGTCCGCATTGGTCTAGTATAACAATTTTACTATTGGGAATTTTAAATTTCTTTGCATATCTTACAGGGATTAATTTATCGTATCTTCCCCATATTATTAAAGTAGGAATATCAATTTTTAATCGATCTTTCAAAGTTGGATGATCATTAAATCCCATTAATGTAGACATAAATGCATATTTTGAATTCTGTAAATTCATTCTATTAATAAAATCGAGAATAGACTCCTCAGTAGCATTAGTTGAATCATATACCATTTCTTTATATGCTCTTAAAACATTTTCATAGGTTGGATATAATGCAGCAGAAATGTAATGCTTTAAAGTGGCGGAAACATATCTCATCATGCCAGCAGGAGATACTAGAATTAACTTTCTAACCATATTGATATATTTTATAGCAAATTCTAACGCAAGTAATCCTCCAAAAGACGATCCTATAATAATAACATTCGATACATTTAGTAAATCTAGAAATTTTTTTAAGAAATCAATAAAAAAATCGACTGTATATTCCACATGGGGCTTCTCACTATATCCGAATCCAACAATATCAGGAATAATTAACCTATATTTTGATGACAGGCCTGGAATGATTTTTGTCCATCGGTCAGCTGAGCCTCCTAACCCATGTAAAAGTAGAATAGTAGGTCGATCCGAACTACAATTAAAGATATCATAATAACGGATTAAATATTTATCAACCTCTATATTCTTCGAAAAATAAGCATTAATCAAATATCATATTTATTGATTAGGACTGATATTTAATTCCAGTGCTAAATCAACAACAACCACTTTCTGAATTGTGTGTAATTTTTATTTCTCTTTCTAGATATTTTAATAGGGAAAAATATCTCTAGATCCAGAATAATATATGATAACCATATTAAAAATCATTAATTTAATAGATATTATCTTGATTTACTACTATTATTGTTATCAATTTTAGTATCCTTAGAGTTTCTATGAATTGCATTTTGATTTTTTATAAATAGCAATGATTCTACATAATTGTATTTGAATTGAAACCGATTCCAGTTAAAGGATTTTGAACTGTCACCAGCTTTTTTTCGAAGATTGTAATAAAGATTTATTGAATTTCCTATTTCTAACATTCTGAAAATTGATATTAACTTAATAGATAATCTAAAGATTAGAGTAATTGCTTCATTTACGCGAACTGTTTTTGCTATAATATAATTCCATTCTTATTAGAAACATATATTTCTAATAAGTACATACGAAAATGAACTTTATATTATATTTAATTTTTTCTATTTAATATATTGTTGTTTTTAATTTGAGGCGATGTTATAGCTAACTCCTTTTCTAACATGTTCCCTATTATTCTTTTTAAATTAGTTTTAAAATTGTTTACGGAAAAAATATCAGGGTATTTACTGAGTTTTAATCTCTCCTCATCTGATATTTTCATTGCCTCAATTATTATTTTTACCGCCTCTTCTTCTCTTGTAAAATGGAACTGCGTTGGAACAAATTCAGTATTACCGCCTTTGAATGGAACAACTGGAATTAATCCAGCACTCATTCCTTCTGCTACAGATATACCAAATGGTTCTTCGAAGGTCGGATGTAATAAAATCTTTGACTTTGCCATCAATTTTAAAACATAACTAAGTGGAACATTGCACTGTAATTTTATAGTCTCATTTAGGCTCCACATACCTATTAGAGTTTGTAAATATCTATAATATTCATAGTTATCTGGAAGTATATTCCCAATAATAATCATTTTAAAATTTTTATAGATTTTGTTTAAGAGTCGTGCTATTTTGATAGCTATTTCTATTTTTTTATCTGGACTATACCTCGTTATAACAATTATTATATTTTCTCTTCTTGGATTACTAAAAGCAACATTTCTATAAGTCTCGATGTCAACAGGTGGACTTAATATAGATAAGACGACTTTGCCATAGTCTTTTTCTATTGCCTGCTTGCTAAACAGAGAGTTTGTTATAATTATTGTATTTCTCATCATAAGATCATAAGTGGATAATATTCTGGAAAGTAACTCTTTTTCCTTAATATGGAAGTCATGTTTAGGATGGAGAGAACTATTGTGTAAAAATTTCGAAAGAAATTTTTTATAAGATCCCTGATGGATCAATCTAGGAGTTAGTGGATAATGACAATAGGTAATTAATTTTATTTTTGATTTTCTATGGTTATTGGGATAATATGGTAATATGTCCCCATGGGCATTTATTATTAAACTATATTTTTCTTCTTCTACTTCTTCTAATGCTATTTCCTTTCTATCTTTAACTACGAATTCGGAAAAACCAATAACATTCGAAAGGTCTAATCTTTTAATTTTGTCGATTTTAACTGAAAATTTTCCATACCATTTCTTAATTTGATTCCAATCAGGAGTGGTTATAGTTTCTAAGTCAATATTAAAACCCATTTCATTTAAAGCCTCCATTAAACTAATGGTTAGGCGTTCACTTCCACCCCCAGCATTTAAGTCTTCATGTATAATTTTAATATTGTTTTTCATAATTTTACTACTACAAAAAAATATATTAACCTCGGTTTTTCCATCATAAATTATCTACTTTATTTTTTTTCTAAAACAATGTTTCTTAATAGGGTCAATAATACCAGACAATATATAATTACTTCGTTTTTGTTTTTATACATTTATCACAGCGCATTATTAATTCAACATTAATTTGTAGCATATCAATATATATCCGAGTTATTATACCTCTACATATTCTATCAATCAAATAATGCTAACAATTTACAACTGTCTAGGAAATTCCTTATTGTTCATAATTGAATCTCATATAATTTCATATAAATTAATTGAATAATTTATAAAATAGTATTAATTGGAAAGTAAAATTTTAATGGTAATTGTTTTATAGTTTAAATCCCTATCATAAACATGAAAAATAGTTATAGAGTAAACTATATTTTCCTATTATTATCCATTGGAATAGTATCTACTATTTTATCCACTCCAGTATTAGGTCAAACACAAAACAATTCACAAAATCAGCAAGGTCAAACAGGAGGCGCTGGTCCCTATACTACAGGAAAACCAGGTATTGAAAGTGCCGAAGAACTCGAAAGTATAACGAACGATACTGATACTCGAACTACTAATGACACTACACCTATGATGGATCAGTTAGGAAAAGAAACTCAAACTGGGAATCAAACAACAGAAGGCCAACAACAACAAGGTAATCAAACAACAGAAGGCCAACAACAACAAGGTAATCAAACAACAGAAGGCCAACAACAACAAGGTAATCAAACAACAGGAGAACAGCAGGGTAACCAATCTGATAATCCTCTAAGTAATGTAGGAAAAGCTATCGGTGACTTATTCAAATAAGTATTCTTCACAACTCCATTTTTTATTTTAAAATATTTCTTGTAATACCTTTTTGAATATCATAATATCATAATTTTAACTTCATTATAAAATTTGATTTAAAAATAACTTTTAATTAATTGTCCAATAATCTATTTAATATAACAACTACAATACGGGTCAATATATTTATTATAAAAATAGGATAGAACTCGTGGTAAAATAGGAGTTTTAATCCTTTTAAAATCTTTCTCTAAAAGACGTATTGCGAAATCTCTATATACTTACCAGAATTGCTAATTATAAGTGAGAATTTATTAGAGATAAGATTTAATATATTTGAGAGAATATAAGGAATATTAAATCTTAGCATCCGAATTAAAATCTAGAATTAGATAAGAACTATTAAAAGTATTTTAACATAATTTTTCCAAATTTTACCACATCTAGAAATAGATTTTGTCTTCATAATTGTAGAACTTTAAGTATTAAATCTGATTTAATTCTATCAGAATTCATTATATACTTTCCTGTCAATAATTAATTGTGAATCCAAAGTACAGAAGTAGAATAGAAATAATTTCCTCGATCCTCGAAGCATCAATAGATGGAGCAAAAAAATCAAAAGTGATGCATAGATCCTTTGTATCCAACACGCAGTTTAAATTATATATGAATCATTTGATTGAGAAAAATTTACTTAGTATTGACTCGGACAGTAAGTTAACCACTACGGCAAAAGGTAGAGAATTTTTAGAACATTATCACACATTAGAAGATATGCTTGATCTTACTATCCAGAAACAATCTATAAAAAATGATGTGTATTCACAATATCTTTTATCTCACTAATTTCGTGGACTCCTTGCATAAGTTTGATTAATACTTTATCAAATATGGATGCTTCGTTGGAGTTAATATAATATCAATATTATTGCTCTACCGGCTAAAGCCGGTTTTAAGTAATCCCATTAAACACTTATGTGAATTTACTCCAGTGCTTAATAATAAAAAATAACTAACGATGTAGAGGAATTATTGCATCTACAATATTTCAAGAATCATTTAAAAGTAATCAAAAGGCAAGATTTATTTTAAATCACGGATATTCTTATAGCCTTTCTTAGATTTAGTTTTTAATTCTGTACCTTCCTTTAATTTTATTTTTTCATTAGAAGCTTTACTCTTATTTTTACCATACTTAGTATTAAATTCGCTCATTTCTAAGTCATACTGAGATGATGTTGGTTCTTCATCATAATAATATTGTCGTTTAATTTCCTCTTTTTGAATGTCCAACCATATATGCTTTCCATCATATACATCTGCCAAGAATTTCGGAATCCAAAACCTTTTCTTTTTAATCAAACCTTCTTCAACCATTATGTGATTTTGAGATATTTTTTCAATTTTTCCTAGGTCTTCACCATCAATAGATTTAACTTTTTTATCCTTCATTTCATCCCATAATATAGTAGGGCCTGAAGTACCTCCCTCGTTCTCCATAATATCCTAATTGATCAACATGAAATATAAAGAATATATCGTTGTTTCCAGAGCTAAACTTATTGACAAACTAATAAATTGTATGTTGCATAGGTTACTATTAAGAAAATTGACAGTTGGTCTTTCATGGGATAAGGCAATAGGTAAAAATATTAAATCTATAGATAAAAAAGATATTGGGAAAATAAAACAGATTTCTAAAGACTTTATACAAATAGATAAAGGATTAGTTGGCAAAGATCATTATTTCGTTCCAAAGTATTTTGTTGAAGGATATGATGAGAATGATGAGATTATTATCTCTTTGACTGAAGACGAAATAAAAAATAAATTTATGAATGAATCTAACAATCCTTCAGACGATATTTTGGAGGATGATAACTATAAACAAAGAAAAGAATCATTGAATAAAAAACATCCTAATTTCAATGACAATATACCTCAATTTTCTCCTGTTGTTGGGTCTGGAAATCAAGTTTCTACTTCGGAAGGAGGAGCAGAAGGAGCTCAAATGAGCTGGGAGAAGGTAATGGGGAAGGAAGTCAAATCATCAGATAAAGAAGAAATAGGTAAAATAAAAAGCGTTGGTGAACATTTTGTTGAGGTTGAAGATGGTGTAATTAGCAAAAAACGTTACTTTATCTCAAAAAAACATTTGAATAAGTTTGACGGAGATAAAGTATATTCTTCACTCTCCAAGGATGAAATATCACAAAAATATCAAAGAG